>ERZ1048686.32-NODE-32-length-139297-cov-33.776217_pt1 | contig 139297 bp, 109 predicted proteins | sample MGYA00383099_ERZ1048686 | MGnify/ENA primary metagenome ERZ1048686 (study PRJEB29581, sample SAMEA5548369) | metagenome | biome: marine; feature: coastal; material: water | depth 25 m | study: Short-term variability in the microbial, nano- and picoplankton... | reverse complement strand
GTCTATGAGGTCACTTCCGTACTCGACGGCAAGCTTATAGATTTTGAAGGCCATGCCGTACGCCTTCAACGATCACTTGATGAACTGGATATAAAAAAGCCTTGTACTAAGGATGAGCTTCTCAAAATTCACCGTAAATTGGTTGTAATTAATCAGATTGAGGAAGGCCTCGTCTATTTGCAGGTCACCCGCGGATCTGATGGCGATCGTGATTTCGTATTTCCTTCCGAAGATACTCCACCAACTCTCGTTCTTTTTACCCAAAACAAGCCTGGCCTTGCCGATAGTCCAGCCGCCCGCAAGGGAGCCAAGATTATATCTATCGATGATATTCGTTGGGGCCGCCGTGATATAAAAACAGTTCAACTCCTTTACCCGTCAATGGGCAAAATGATGGCTAAAAAAGCCGGCTGCGACGATGCATGGATGATTGAAAACGGTTATGTCACCGAAGGCACATCCAACAATGCTTATTTCGTAAAAGGCAATACTATTGTTACACGTCCACTGAGTAACGAAATCCTTCACGGTATAACTCGCAAAGCAGTTCTCCGAATGGCAAAAGAGGCACAAATGCAAATAGACGAACGCCTCTTCACGATTGAAGAAGCGCGTGAAGCTGACGAAGCATTCACCACGTCTGCAAGTGCTTTTGTAATGCCGGTAGTCGAGATTGACGGGATTCAGCTAGGAAACGGCATACCAGGCCCCATTGCAAGAAGACTGCGAGAAATTTATCTGGAAGAAAGCCGCAACACCGCCATTTAGAGCGTTGGGTGGGTCAAAAGCCTCTATTGCTCACTATTCAATTTATCCAAACGGGCACGTACGCTTAGACCGTGCGCCTGTAGGCCTTCAGAAATGGCAAGCATTTCTGCTGCAGGACCAATCGTCCGCAAGGACTCTGGCGTCATTTTCGAGAGTGTCGTGCGTTTCAGAAAGTCCATGACGCTCAGACCCGAGGAAAACCGAGCTGAACGTGCCGTTGGCAACACGTGGTTGGGCCCTCCGACATAATCACCGATGGCTTCAGGAGTATATTGCCCCAAGAAAATAGCCCCCGCGTGGGTGATCTTTTCGGACAAGCCATCCGGATTTGCCACGCAAATTTCCAGATGCTCCGGAGCGATCCGGTTTGACAGGGTCGTGGCTGTAGTCAGATCAGGCACAATAATGACAGCTCCGTGATCGCGCCAGCTTGCGCCCGCGATGATCCGGCGATCTAGCGTTTGCAACCGCTTTTCCACGCTCGCGTTCACCGCCCGACCAAATTCTTCATCATCACTAATAAGGATTGCTTGCGCACTTTCATCATGCTCTGCTTGACTCAAAAGATCTAGTGCGATCCAGTCCGGATTATTATTCTTGTCAGCAATTACGAGGATTTCAGAAGGACCTGCAATCATGTCAATTCCGACTTTTCCGAAGACCCGCCGTTTGGCCGCTGCTACAAATGCGTTACCCGGTCCCGTGATCTTGTCAACGGGCGCGATGGTCTCCGTACCGTAAGCCAGAGCAGCCACGGCCTGTGCTCCACCGATCCGGTATATTTCGTCCACCCCGGCTAATTGCGCTGCAAGCAAAACCAAAGGATTTGCTATACCATCAGGTGTCGGTACGACAATTGCTAGCCTCTCCACACCAGCTACTTTGGCCGGTATCGCGTTCATCAAAACCGAGGATGGATAAGAAGCGATACCACCTGGTACATAAAGACCAGCAGCAGACACCGGTGTCCAACGCCATCCCAATGTTGCGCCAGTTTCATCTTTCCACAGCAAATCATCGGGCACCTGCCGCTCGTGATAGGCGCGTATGCGGTCCACGGCCAATTCTAAAGCAGCACGATCCCCAGCGCATACTCGCCCACAACATTCGGCAATTTCATTAGAGGAAAACGCTAGCGTGTCAGGTGTTAGGCTCAGCCGGTCAAACTTCGCAGTCAGCTCGATAACTGCCTCGTCACCTCGACTTCTTACATCCGCAATTATACCTGCAACAGTGGCGTCGACATCCGGGCTGTCTTCACGTTTTGCTCCTAGTAGCGCTAAAAAACGTACCTCAAAATCCAGGTCGGCTGCATTTAAAAACTGCGGCATCAATGTCTCCTTCATCCGCTGAGTAACCGCACTTGTCACGGGCCGCAACCCGCTGCAATGCAATACCAAAGTCGAACTAAAAGGTGCATAAAGCACTTAATTAGGTCTGTTTTAGAAAGTGAACCAGATCATCAGCAGTGCAATTCAAACGTCATGGTTTGGCTTTTGCCGGGACGGTGCCATGTACGGACGCGTCACATCCTTAAGTGTCAATTCCAGAGCCTCGACAGACACGCGAACGCCACCATCCCCTGCCAACGTCAGATCGACAAACCCAACACCGTCCTTCCCTGGTACAAACGAGATCGACAAAATTGATAGAATAATATTAGCGTCAGTTCGATCAATACCCTGACTTGCAACACCTATGACGTTATCGATCACCAGAAGGCTTTGGACGCGCTCGACCGCTCGACGCCCACGCTCTGCAGCCTGAAGGTCTTCCCAGCGAAACCGGTTCACCAACAAAACAAGTCGGCTTTCGGCAGCCAGCCACTTCATTTCAGTGGCTGGGAAAACCGCATCTTGGATAAGAGTGGACAAAACCTCAAGATCTTCGACGTCTTGCGCTCCCAAATTCAGAGGTTTGTCTCGCCCATCCTCAAAGCGTGCATCTTCATTCACGTTGCTTTTACCCTTTCAATATGGGCGCCAACGTTGCCCAACTTTTCTTCGACACGTTCGTACCCACGATCTAGGTGGTACACACGGTTAACAATGGTTTCACCCTCAGCAGCCAGTCCGGCAAGGATAAGTGAAACGCTGGCACGCAAATCAGTTGCCATAACGGGAGCACCTTTAAGCTGCTCGACACCATGAACAGTGGCCGTGCCACCCTGAACATCGATTGATGCACCCATACGGATCAATTCCGGCGCATGCATGAAACGGTTTTCAAAAATCTTTTCTTCGAGCACAGATGTGCCGTCAGCCGTACACAGCAAAGCCATCATCTGAGCCTGCAGGTCAGTTGGAAACCCCGGAAACGGTTCTGTCGTGACATCAACCGCTTTGACCCGTTCATTTCTACGCACCACCTTCAGGCCCAAATTTGTTTCCTCAACCTCTATTCCTGCAGCCTGTAATCTCTCAACAAAGGCACCGATCAAGCTGAGGCGACCGCCTAACAATTCGACTTCACCCCCGCAAAAAGCTGGCGCCAACATGTAAGTCCCAAGCTCGATGCGATCTGCGACAACCGGATGAGTTGCACCACTTAACCGGTCAACTCCCTCGATCACAATTTCTGACGTGCCGTCACCATCTATCTGCGCACCCATGCTTCGCAGGCAGGTGGCCAAATCCACGATCTCGGGCTCACGCGCCGCATTTTTTATTATTGTCGTTCCTTTAGCCAAAGTAGCAGCCATTAGAATGTTTTCCGTTGCACCAACGGAAGCAAATGCAAGTGTAATTTCCGCACCTCGCAGGCCTCGGGGCGCCTGTGCGTGGAGATAACCTTCCTTGAGCTCAATTTCTGCGCCCAGCGCGGTCAGCCCCTGTATATGCAAATCCATTGGACGTGCACCGATAGCACAACCTCCCGGAAGTGATACTACAGCTTTGCCCAATCGAGCCAACATTGGCCCTAAAACTAGGTTTGACGCACGCATCTTTCGCACAATATCATAGTCAGCAACGTGACTATTTAGGTCATGGCTCGACATGGCCACTACTTTGCCATCCTGAAGGCTGGTCACTTCCGCACCCAAAGATTGCAACAATAGGCTCATCGTCTTGATGTCGCTTAACCGCGGAGCATTAGTCAGGGTAAGCGGTTCCTCACTCAAAAGCGTCGCTGGCATCAATGTTAAGCAGGCATTCTTAGCGCCCGCAATTGGAATTTGCCCTCGCAGCGGTCCATTGCCACGTATGATTATAGAGTCCATTATTTCTGCCCTTCGCTGTGCCCTGTCTCATTTTGCCCCTCATTGCTTGCCGCACGTGCGCGCGCCTGTGCTTTTCGTCGGCTCATATTGGCTTTCAAAGCCGTCTTGAGCCGCTCTTCGCGTTTTGACACTTTAGCCGGCTTTATTTTGGGGGGCTTATTATTTTCCATAAGACCTCCTTACATGAGGTACAAAAAAGCGTCTAGATTAGGCTTGCATGCATGTCGCTTTGTCGCTAAGTCCCGCGCCACTGGAACGCTGCTGTAGCTCAGTGGTAGAGCGCACCCTTGGTAAGGGTGAGGTCGGGAGTTCAATCCTCCCCAGCAGCACCAGCTAATCTCAAGGTAAAAAGCTTTTGTGAATGAGCGGAGGGCATCCGAGGCTGGCTAGAATTCATCAATTGAATTTCGCAACTACTCCATCAAGTTAGTATGAGTTGCAGTCTGATGTCTAATTCGGGGCAATTGCCAATTGGCACCAAGAATTGGGAACCGCCAAAAATAGCCTCCGGCGAGTGTAGAGGCGGATATCAGTAAATACTTGAAACCTTACCAAATAAAGTCATCCCAATATTCTTAGATATGGTGAAATTTCAATATTAAATATATTTTAATTAATTGATAACGTTTTTTGAAATACGTACTATTGAAACATGAAGGAAAGCTTTGGACCATTTTAAGTTGTTACTTTGAGGATTAGGCATGTTAATAAAACATACGGTTGCAAAGGGTGAAACTTACGAGGACATCCTAAAGAAATGTAAGATCAAAGACGGCAAGTCACTGTGGGCTCTCAAGAACAACAAGTCCATTTGCTCCAAACGGAAAAATCCAAAAAATTTGCAACCTGGCGACATAATATACGTACCAGAAAAAAACTCTAAATTTTACACATTCAAAGATGGCAGCAAGGTTCAAGTATATACGGAAGAGGAATGGAAAGAATTCACAACCGGATTTATCGCCAAAGTGAAGGCAAAAGTGCTAAAACCAGTACGCCAAGAACTTAAATATCAGGACCAGATGTTTAAACACTTCAACGACCTAAACAAAGATTTCAAATTAGCGGCGTTTATATATGAGTGGACGACTTGGTCAGATTTGCCTGAGAAAGAAAAGAAAGCGGCCAAAAAGGCGATTGATGCATATGAAAGCGCTTTAAATTCAAATAACTTCAAAAAGCTTCCAAGCCTACAGAAGAATATGGCAAAAGCTTTGGGCGACTACACAGATGAGATGAATTCGTACGAAGCGACCATGACTGGTAGTAAGTCGGATTCAATAATTCAGTACAACCAAATAATCGCTGACAGAAGTTTTCAGTTTGTCACCATTTTTGCTGTGACCCTTGCAGCCCCTGCCGGTGCATCTCTTGCAGTAATGGTCAGAACCGGTTTTGTGATCGGCGGTTCTTCAGGCTTTACAAAATCAGTTTTAAACGAGGTTGGTCAAAGCCTAGCCGGTAACGATCGCAGTGCTGCGACAATTTCTTGGAATATCGTGAGAAGTACTTTTGATGGAGCCCTCATGGGAGGCCTCAATGCCGGCTTAGGCTGGGCTATTTGTGGCAAAGTCGCAGTGCCTCTAGCCAAGAGTTTCCTAGCCCGTCCGATGATGGCGAAGGTTCTTAGCCGTTTTATTAGTAGCCAGCACAGCTGGACCGATCGGATGCTTGGTGGAGCCATATCCCGTGCCCTAGAAAAAAACGGTAGCGCTTATGCAACAGACTTGGCCGAAGTGACTGCAATGAAATTGCTAATTCGGTTTGACGTTAGTGAGTATACGAAAAATATTAGACAAGACTTGTTTAACGATCAGCCAGCGTTGAAGAACTCCGTCAAGCTGGCGTTAAAGAAGTCTAAAGGTAACGAAAGCGTTGAACAGCTTGCACAGTTAATATTTCCCCACATAGATTCTGATAAAATTTATGACAAAATAATGAAAGATTTTTTAAAGAAAAACAGTTCCTCTATCAAAAAAGAAATGGAGACATCTATCAATAAGGCTTAAAATTGAGTTTAGTGTAAGCATGCGAATATGTCCTACCAAACCAGTTTCCTTACTAATTAAAGTTTTTTATTCTTATCTAGCACTACATTGGATGACGTGAGCTGACTTATTTTTGTTGGGTCCAGTTTTCATACTATAGGCCGTATTAATGGTACTTAACCCTCAGTAACGTCATTATTTTATTGGTACTAACCCACACGGTGTGATCGTTCCAAAAAATGTAGTATCGCATACCTACGCAGTGTCCCAAGAACGGCAACTAAGTGATTTTGTGGCTTGTAAGCTCATTTTTGGACGATAAGCTTTTCCAGTCTGAGGGCAATTTATGATGAGACGAATTATGCGGATCGCGTTGGCGGTATCTATATTATTTCCCGGCAGCTCAATGGCGGACCAATGCGGGTCAGCAGACGGTTAAACAAGACATGATCCATGTTATGCACCAGCCAACGCTTGAACCCATGCAGGTGTTCGCGATAACGTTGACGTGTGATCATCAGGAAAAGAGCAGTGGCAAACAAAAATCGTTCTTTGACCCTCCGAGACGTTTCCGAGGCATCTGGCGTATCTGAAATGACCGTAAGCCGAGTTTTGCGAAACCGAGGCGACGTATCCACCGCTACCCGCGTACGTGTTCTCCAAGCGGCCAAAGATCTGGGCTACGTCCCAAATAAAATTGCAGGTGCGTTGGCAAGTCAGAGGGTCAATCTGGTAGCAGTGATCATTCCATCGTTATCCAACATGGTTTTTCCAGAAGTTCTATCTGGCATCAGTAAGGTCCTGGAGGACACAGAACTTCAACCAGTCGTCGGTGTGACCGATTATCTGCCTGAAAAAGAACAAAAAGTTCTGTATGAAATGTTATCTTGGCGTCCATCTGGCGTGATTATCGCTGGCCTTGAGCACACAGACGCCTCTCGCGCGATGTTGAAAGCAAGCGGTATCCCAGTTGTTGAGATTATGGACACTGATGGAGAACCGGTCGACGCCATGGTTGGCATTTCACATCGGCGCGCAGGTCGCGAAATGGCTGCTTCTATCCTAAAAGCAGGCTATCAAAATATAGCATTCCTTGGCACCAAAATGCCATTAGACCACCGCGCTCGAAAACGTTTTGAAGGTTTTACCGAAACTCTGGCCAAGGCTGGTATAGAAGTTGCCGACCGAGAGTTTTATTCGGGCGGGTCGGCCCTTGCAAAAGGCCGCGAGATGACAAAAACAGTCCTTGATAGAAGTCCAGACATCGACTTCATCTATTATTCAAACGACATGATTGGAGCGGGTGGGCTTTTATATTTGATCGAACAAGGCGTCGACGTTCCAGCACAAATTGGGCTTGCCGGATTTAATGGGGTCGAACTCCTTGAGGGTTTGCCACGACAGTTAGCAACAATGGATGCTTGTCGCTACGAAATTGGCACCAGAGCTGCAAAAATTGTTGCCAATCGAGTTAAAGGAGACGCGCCTGTTTCCTCTATTACGCTGACCCCAACAATCAGCTTTGGCCATACCCTTCCACAAAAATAGGTTTGTTCATCGACGTTCAATCGTCGGTAAGATTTACAGCCTGATACAAACGAACCAACTGACGTTGCACCTCACCTGATAGTGATGCGCTGCCTCCAGCAATAAGGATCTGTGTGATGAGTGTCTGGTACTTCGGTGTTTTAACCAATTGGGAAAATCGAGTGCGATGCCAGGCCAATGATTTATGATGCAAATCAGCAATCAAGGGCACAGTCCATAGTTTCGCCAGTGCCACTTCGGTGGCAGGGCGCATTTTTAAAATTGATTTGTCATCAACAGAATTAAAATTTCGTTCGACCCAATACGCCAAATCCAATGATTTATGCGCTCTGTTTGGCAAACCCCGATCGCACTTATTAACGAAAGCCGCAGCAGATCGCACAGCGTAGTGGTTCAACTCTACAAGATCACGCGCCACCCCCAAATCATATAGAGAGAGGCGGTGCGGCGTGCGAGCCAGGAAAGAATGCATCTGCGTCCCAGATCCGTTTACGAATCGCGGCAACATCGCCTTAGAGGAGGCTTTTTGCTTTGGCCGGTGAACGCCCAGTTGATTAAACGGCCCTTTTGCGCGAAACAATGTTTTGAACAGGCTGGCCGAGATTGGGAACTGAAGATCGGGCGCAATCGCACGTGTGAATTGTTGGGTCACTGACGCATCTTTTATTTCAACAACACCGTTGTGCCCGAACAAGCGCCAAGGCAGGACAATGGCATCCGCGTCCTTTGGAACGGCAGCCAAAAGTCCGACAATATTATGCCCTTCCGCATGGATATTGATGAACTCATCAACGTCAGAAACAAGGATCCAGTCTGCCTCCTTGCGCAACGGATGACGCCAACCCTGTCGCAAAGCTTGCCATTGAATACTCTTTTTTGGATTTGGCTGATGCGGAACGTGGGTCAACACTCCAGCCTGATCCAACTGTTGAAGCATTTCATGCGTACCATCTTCGCAGTCATTGGAAAATATCAAAAAGTCGGTAAAACCAGCCGCCCAATGATGTGCAATCCACTCCAGCAGGTAGGGTCCCTCGTTCCGAACGGATGTTACACTCAAAATTCGCAAATGCTTCCTCGTTTTATTTGGCTGACCACCTCTGAGAATGCCACTGGCCTCCGGGTCATCCAAGAAGATTTTATTTACTGGAAGTTTTCCGAAGCTTCAAAAAGAAGAGGACCCACGCGAGCTAATAAGATCCACGCATGCTTTCCCTAAAAGTTTGACAAAATGCCAGCATATTTATTTTTTTAAACGAAAAAAATAATCTATCCAATCTTTACTAATCTTATCTGCCTAAGGACCAGAATTTAATTCTAATGATAATTTTTGGGTCGAAGGCGTCAGCATACTCAATCAGACCTCGCATAGATGCTTCGTAAATATCTTGTCGCCTGAGACAGAATAATTCACGTGGCTATAATTGGTCACCGATCATTCAAAAAATAAAATTTCCCAGTTGCATTAGGCTGTCTGGACTTCGATGGGTGTTGTAGGCAGTCATAAAATTAGACTATTAGATCGTTGGCTTCGTTTTGAGGACCTCGGGAACTCAAAGAAGACAAGAACAGATAAAAGACCGCGCAGCGTGGCAAGGCTCCGAACAAGCTGACCGGCAGCGACTTTGAGACACTTGGACAAAATTGACAAAGAGGAACAGCGTGACTTTTTTCAAACGAAACGGACAACCGATGCCAGACCACGTGGTTAAGAGCGCCGGTAAGGTCGACCACAACGCCGTTAGCCGCCGTGAATTCTTAGCTCTCGCCTGCACATTTGGTGCCACTGCAACAACCGCATACGGCATGCTTGGAATTGCAGCGCCCGTACACGCCAACAGCCATGCAAAAGTAGGTGGCACCGTGCGTATTCAGCAGTCAGTACGCGCATTGAAAGATCCTCGCACGTACGACTGGAACGAGATTGCAAACTTCTCCAAAGGTTGGCTCGAAGGTTTGGTACAGTATCAGAATGATGGTACCCTCTCCCCCTACCTGCTTGAGAGTTGGGACATCAGCGACGATGCGACAGCATACACGCTCAATGTGCGCAGAGACGTAAAGTGGAATAATGGTGACGATTTCACCGCAGAGGATGTTGCGCGCAGCATTACTGGCTGGTGCGACAAAGACCTCAAAGGCAACTCAATGGCCGGGCGTTTCGCAGTTCTTATCAACTCGGATACCAACAAAGCTCTGGAAGGCGCCATTCAAGTTGTCGACAGCCACACAGTTAAACTAAACCTGCCTAAGCCAGACATCTCGTTAATCGCAGGAATGGCCGATTACCCCGCGGCAATCGCACACAGCACTTTCGACAGCGAAAAGCCTTTTGAAAATCCAATCGGTACTGGCCCCTACTTACCCGAGTCGCTGGAAGTGGGCGTGAAAGCCGTGCTCGTTCGCAATGAGAACCACAAATGGTGGAACTCTGCAAATGGAGCATGGATAGACCGCATTGAGTTTTTGGACTTCGGCACCGATCCAGCATCGTGGGTTGCCGCAGCTGAAGCCGAAGAAATCGACATGTTGTATTCAGTAGATGGCGAGTTTATCGACATCATTTCGTCGCTGGACGGGTGGGTGCAGAACGATGTTTTCACCATGTCAACAATCGTCATTCGCCCAAACCAGCTGGCAGAGGTAAATGGTAAGAAGCCCTATGCAGACAAAAGAGTGCGTCAAGCGATCATAATGGCTGTTGATAATCATGTACTCTTGGAACTCGGCTACGATGGACATGGTGCAGTTGCCGCAAACCATCACGTTGGTCCAGCTCACCCAGAATATGCCGATGTTGGCATGCCCAAATACGATCCCAAAGCGGCAAAAGCTTTGTTAGACGAAGCAGGCATGAGCGATTTCGAGATGGAAATACACTCAATTGATGACGCATGGCGTAGGAACTCCACCGATGCTGTCGCTGCTCAGTTGCGTGATGCAGGTTTTAAAGTAAAACGAACCATTTTGCCGGGTTCGACGTTCTGGAACGACTGGGACAAGTATCCATTCAGTTCAACCGACTGGAATCATCGCCCACTAGGCGTACAAATGTGGGCACTGGCTTATCGTTCAGGCGAAGCTTGGAACGAATTTGGTTATGCAAACCCTGATTTTGACGCAATTCTGAGTGAAGCGCTTGCCACACCAGATGTTGAAAAGCGTCGTGCACTTATGGCGAAAGGTGAAAAAATCCTTCAAGAAGACGGTGTTACCATACAACCTTACTGGCGGTCACTGTCCAATCATACCAAAGAAGGGCTCAGAGGTGGTGCGCACCATATAGCATTTGAAATCCGGCCGGCGCAGTTGCACTGGACTTAAATAACCTTTGAGGACCTACTTGAGGCGGTGCTCTCACCACTCTACCGCAACGTTAAAAGTGGGGTGTTTCAAAAGGACGACTTCGCATTTTTCGCTCAAAATAAACAAAAATTAGCTCACAGTTACATGTCAGTATCCGTGAATTCGTTATTTAATTCAAAGCGGCATGAACCAACGCCTTCAATTGTGGACGGATTGGGTAACTGCTGGACGGCGACAGCTGCGTGAAGAACACTACGGATAGATCTTCATGTGGGTCCATCCAGAAAAACGTTGATGCCATTCCGCCCCAACTAAAATCACCAATGCTTCCAACACATCGCGCCCGACCTGGATTGAGTACAACAGCTCCGCCCAGACCAAAGCCCATGCCTTCCATCGGTTGCTCTGCAAAGCTCTTAGGACCCATAGACGCGATTTCACAAGGCAGATGATTAGCAGTCATAAATCGCACGGTGTTTCTAGCAAGCAATCTTTGGTCACCAAGCGCCCCACCTCTGCGCAACATTTCAACAAACTTCAGGTAATCGTCAATTGTACCTACAAGGCCACCCCCGCCAGAATGCAAGGATGCCCTCAAAAATGGAGAGGCCTCAGGACGATCAATCAAGCGCAACGACTCATCTCCAATTTCTGCTGAATTTAAGTCAAAGGCATTCCCAGCCAACGGAGTATAAAGCGCTGAAAATCGGCATGTGGCGCCTGACGTTACAGAAAAACCCGTTTCGAGCATTCCAAGTGGATCCAATATTTCCTCACGTAAAAAGTCATTCAAGCTACGGCCGGAAACGACCTCGATCACACGCCCCAAAACATCAATACCGACCGAATATTCCCAGCGGGTTCCGGGATGGAATGCCAGCGGTAAACTGGCAAGATGATTAACATGATCACCCAGTAATCCTTGATTTGGTCCGAAATGTAGGTCCTCAACTACCATTGAGGCGGGTAGAACTCCGGGGTTAAACGAATAGCTCAAGCCACTAGTATGGGTTGCCAGTTGGTGCAAAGACGGGGTCGGGCATGGCTCGGTCTGATCAATAGTAACTGCACCAGGCACCAAAGCGCGACATTCAGAAAACTCTGGGAGAAATTCGGAGATAGGTGCATCCAGATGAAAAAACCCACGTTCGGACAATATCATTAAAGCAGTCGTGGTGATCGGCTTTGTCATGGAGTAGATGCGCGCCACGGTATCGCGTTGAAACGGCTCTTTCCGATCACGATCCCGTAACCCTGTCGCATGCTCAAGGACAATATTTCCGCCTCGAGCAACTAAAATAGACGAACCGGCCAACTTCTTTTCGTTTACAAAAGCATTCATCCAAACGCAGATACGGGCAAGTCTTTCCGGATCAAATCCTGCACTTGCGGGGTCTGCAATGCCAATCATTCATAATTCCCAGTGGTATAGTTACAAATCGCAATATGCCCAGTCACCTGCCTCCGATGCAAGGCAGAACAACTTTTGATTGCCTTCTATACGCAAAACCCTTGGAACACGGAACGGAATCGCCACATAGTTACCGAAACCAGCGGACAGGAGAACTTTTCATGCGATTTATCGGTGCGATTTTGACAGTAGTTTTCGTCATGGTCGGCATCGCGCGGGCTGATGGGCAAAAGGTTTATGTTTTTGGCAACAGCCTTATTCATCACCTGACCGACAGCGACGAGACCACAGTTCCACATTGGGTTGCCTATCTGGCGCGCCTGTCCAGCAAAAATTTTGCGTTAGATGGGCAGTGGGGTTTTATGCGTGATTTTACCAAAAACTTTCCACCCAGACCCAATTGGCGTTTTAGAGAGGTCGAACGTGGCTTAACTCCGCAGTACACCAAATTCTCAGATGTTGCCTGGGATACGATCATGTTCAACCCTGGTAATTTCATTCAATATAACTCCGTTGATACGCCATATGATGGCATCAACGATGACAAGAGTTCTCCACTTTCAGCCGCACTTAAATTGGTCGAGCGCGTACAAGCCGAAGCCACGCCCAAAAGATATGTGCTTTATGAAGGTTGGGCAATAATGAGCGGCCTTATATCCAAGTTTCCACCATCATATGACGAAATGGGAATTTACCAGAGCTATAATGCCGGAAAATACCATGATTGGTATGTCAGCCTTCTCGCTGGCCTTAAGGCTGCCCATCCAGAATTACAGTTCGATCTGATCCCTGTGGCAAGCGTATTAGCCGAACTGTTGAACGGCGGCGTGCTTGACGGAATTCCATCTCAGGAACTGTATTCTGATGATGCGCCCCACGGCACCGCAACACTCTACTTTCTTGCCGGCGCAATAACCTACGTCGGCTTGTTTGATGCACCTTTACCAGACAAGCTAGATTTACCTAAAAGCATTCACGAAGATGTACGCGCCTACTACGACGCTGTACGCGACGAGATTCACCGAATGGTGCTAGTTAAAGACGAATATGCGGAAAATGACCAAATCCAACCCCCGATTGACCGCATCAATAATCATGTTTCAACACAAATATTGCCGACGCTTGATCCTAATCTGGCACAGCAGGAAATTACTGGGTTTGGGCTTGATAATCCTGCCCTCGCCATGGGTATGGCAGGTCTTGCCGACACATCCACTCAGAACCCTTTCATCAATAGAATGAAGTTAGCTCGCCCGTGGGTGGGTCATTTGCCAGGCCGTTGGGGTGGCATAACCGCGGACGAGCTTCTGGACCGAGGGTTGTTAGACGAGCAAGGCTGGGTATGGGGTATTCCCGAGGACATAGAGGCTGTCGAAACACTGCTCCTTTACGACCAGCCGAAAGAAGCCGTCGGTCTTGCCGGTCTTTATCGGGTCACATGGAAGGGTCAAGGAGATTTAAACATTACTGGGCGCGGTAAGGTAGTCCGCACTGACAATAATGAAATTTGGTTTGATTACACGCCGGGCGAAGGCGCAGTAGGCATTCGTATCGCGGCGACAGATCCCAATAGAACCGGTGATTACATCCATGACATACGGGTCGTTAGTGAGGCACAAATTCCACTTTACGAAGCTGGTGCCGTATTCGATCCCGATTGGATTCATCTGGTCGAAGATCTTCGTACCATGCGCTTCATGGATTGGATGAAAACCAATGGCTCAACCCAGTCGTCTTGGAAAAACCGTCCGCAAGTGGGTGACTTTAGTTGGGCGTGGCGCGGAGCACCCATGGAAATTATGGTACATCTGGCCAACCAAATTGGTGCTGACCCATGGTTTTGCATGCCCCATCTCGCAGATGAAAACTATATCCAACAGTTTGCAGTATATGTTCGGGATAACCTAGACCCCGAACTGAAGGCGTATGTCGAATACTCCAATGAAATGTGGAACTGGGATTTTGATCAAACTCAATGGGCTCTTCAAGAGGCCGATAAGCGTTGGGGCGCCGGTGCTGGTGACGACGCATGGATACAATTTGCCGGCATGAAAGCTGGAGAAATGGGTCGAATCTGGGGCGAAGTCTACGGCGACAGCTCTGAGAGCCGACTTGTTCGCGTCGTCAGCACTCACACCGATTGGCCAGGGCTGGAGACGGGAATGCTTCAAGCACCACTATGGCAGTTTGAAGGTAACCCCAAACCTTTGACCTATTTGGATGCCTATGCCGTCACGGGCTATTTCGGGCTGGAGCTGGGCTCAGACGCTGGGGCGCGGAAAATGCTTGATCGCCTCGAAAAGACTCGAATTGCAGCGCGAAAAGTGGGTGAAGATGAGGGTTTGACGGGTGCATCGCTGGAGGATTTTGTCGAGAGAAACAAGTACACCGGTCTGAATGCAAAAATTGCTACAACCCTGCGAGAGGGAAGCTTTCGACATATCATCACCAAAGCACTTCCTTATCAGGCAGCAACTGCACGCAAAAATGGCTTAACTTTTTTAATGTACGAAGGTGGTAGCCATGTTGTTGGTTTAGGTGAATGGAGGGATAATCAGGCACTGACCGACTACTTCATCCACTTTCATACCAGCGAAGAGTTGGCGGTTTTGTACCGAGATTTACTCAATGCATGGCAAAAAATGGGAGGGCAAAGCTTCAACGCTTTCGTGGATGTGGGTCCCCCGTCAAAATGGGGCAGTTGGGGGCATTTGCGGCACGTCTGGGATGAAACCCCACGCAACAAAGAATTAAGCAAATACAATCAGCAGGGTGCCCATTGGGCAGACGATCGCGCCAATGGCACATTTTTGCATGGTGGCTTTTTCTTTGGAACAGACAGCGACGATAGGCTGTCTGGAACTGCTCGACGAGATGTCCTCATTGGCGGTGGCGGAAATGACGTGTTGGTTGCGAATGGCAGGGGCGATCTTCTGCATGGCGGCGCTGGAACCGATCGAGCTGAATTACCGGGAACGCGAGCGAACTACTGCTTTGAAAGTCATACCAGCCGGATCAGAGCCGTAAGCCAAAGCGGAACATACCTGTTAACGCAAATTGAGTCAGTTTCGTTTGCAGATAATAGTGCGCTTTCTTTCCCAATTGGCGGGGTCTTGAAATGTGCGCCCTAATTCGCTTGCGCTTTCCCGGGCCGTGCCCGACGCACTTTTGCTAAGCTTTGGCACGAAACACGCGAGGCAAGTGACCTTTGTTCAGCATTATCGTACCTGCCAGCAATGAAGCCGCACATATTGGTGCGTGTCTCAAGGCCATTCTAGCATCCGATAGCCTTGATATTGCACAATTGATTGTTGTCGCGAACGGATGTACCGACGAGACCGTTGATATTGCAAACAGCTTTTCTGGGCAAAGCCAGGCGCGAGGTTGGGAATTTAATCTTCTGACTTTATCTGCGATCGGAAAGCCCGGCGCATTGAACGCTGGCGATGCGGCAGCAAAATATCCAATGCGAGTCTATATTGATGCAGATGTGACTGTGGAACCGTTTTTATTGCGACAAATTACCGAAGCTCTCGTCGTAAATGGTCCACGGTACGCCAGCGGGCAGCTTCGCTTTGCAACCGCAAACAGTTGGGTCACCCGTGCGTATGCTCGCACATACGCGCGTGTGCCATTTATCACGCAGGGTGTTCCCGGCGCAGGATTGTTTGCTGTAAATGGAACGGGACGCAAGCGTTGGGAGGCCTTTCCCGAAATCATTGCAGATGATACGTTTGTTCGCCTGAACTTCGCACCAAACGAGCGGATAGGTGTCTCCGGCCAATACTACTGGCCTCTCGTTGAGGGATTCACAAATCTGGTCAGAGTACGTCGACGGCAGAACGCAGGCGTCAAAGAAATTGAACGTCTCTATCCCGAGCTAATTGAAAATGATGAGAAACCACGGCTCGGCTTGGCCGATCACGCAAAGCTTTTCATTTCAGACCCAGTAGGGTTTATCGTTTACGCTGGCGTGGCTCTAGCAGTTAAAATCACCCCGAGACTTTATAACGGTTGGGAGCGTGGCAGATGAGCCATTTTTACGACCTACGACATGGCAAACATCTTGGAGGGCGCGCGGTGCGCTCATCGGCGCTAACGGTCCTTGGATATGGCGGATCACAAGCTTTACGTTTGGCATCCAACCTTATTCTGACACGACTTCTGTTTCCAGAAGCGTTCGGTCTCATGAGCCTCGTCTGGATGATTCTTCAAGGTTTAGCTAATTTTTCAGATACAGGCGTGGTGCAATCGATTTTGCAATCCAAGCGCGGTGACGAAAAAGCATTTCTTGACACAGCCTGGACAATTCAAGTGTTGCGCGGCTTAATTCTTTGGCTCTTAACTTGGGCGCTCGCCGCCCCAGCAGCCACCTTTTACGATGCGCCTGAATTGCGTGAAATGTTACCAGTTGTCGGCTTTACACTGTTCATCACCGGCCTGTTTCCAACCAAACGTGACAGTGCGAACCGAAAGTTAATTCTCGGCCGTTTAACCGCCATCGACCTATGCTCTCAGATGGTAGGACTAGTTGCAGGCATTTTAGTTGCCTGGATGACAGGCTCGGTTTGGGCATTGGTCGTAGGCACCATCTTTTCGACCACCATCCAATTGATTCTATCAAGCTTTATTCTTCCGGGGGAGCTTAATTCTCTACGCTTGGAAAAGTCCGCGAGTTGGGAAATGATTCACTTTGGAAAGTGGATTTTCCCAAGTACTGTAGCTGGTTTCTTAATTAGCCAAGGCGACAAAATAATCCTTGGAAAGTTTTTAAGTCTGGCCGCATTAGGTGTTTACAACATAGGATATTTTCTCGCCTCGTTTCCGCTTTTGCTTGGAAGCATGGTTGTGCACAGGGTCATGATTCCAGTTTATCGTGAAAAACCTCCATCTGAGACACAAGGAAATGCTACAGCACTGAGCCGGATGCGCATCGGTATATCAGCTGGTCTTTTTGCGCTGCTCTTTGGATTTGCAACCCTTGGCGTGTGGTTGGTTTCATTTCTTTATGATCCACGCTACGAATCCGCAGGTGCAATTGTTGTCCTACTGACGATCGCACAGATACCACAGTTGATCGCCCTGACCTATGATATCGCCGCACTGGCAGCCGGGGACTCCAAAGGCTATTTTATCACAACCACCATACGAGCTATTCTGATGATGGCTGGGCTTATGGTTGGCGTGAGCCTTAACGGACTAATTGGAGCGCTTATCGGGCAAGGGCTGGCAATGACCTTCGCCTATCTGGCCGTGGTGCGATTGGCCCGAGCGCACCGGGCCTGGGATCCGCTGCATGACATGCTCTTCTGGACAGTTGGTGCAATCATCGCGGGAACCAGTATCTGGCTGAACTGGAACGCAATAATTGCATTATCCGCCCTAAAATTGCCATGATTCTACCCTTTTGATAGGCGCCTATTGGGGTACCGTTGATGTTAACAGGGTCCTATCATCAATAGTTGGATTAACTGTGGTGCAAATTTGACAGCAGATTCTCAGTGGTGACGAAAAAAGTGAAATCAACGGTAAGTGAAACCGATATTGCGATTGTAGGTATGGCCGCGCATCTCCCTGGTGCTTCAGACCTTGAAGCTTATTGGGATAATCTACGTTCCGGTGTTGAGTCCATTTCGCGCCTGACCAACGAGAAATTGCTAGAAAACGGTGAAAGCCTCACCAACCTACAGCACAGCAACTACGTCCCGGCAGCCGCCATTCTTGATGGATTTGCCGAATTTGATGCCGACTTTTTTGAATTGTCTCCAAAAGAAGCTGCAATCATGGACCCCCAACATCGCCAATTTTTAGAAGTCAGTTGGGAAGCGCTGGAGAATGCAGGCCATATGCCCGAACAATTTCGCGGCTCAATCGGTGTATATGCGGGCTGCGGAATGGGCAGCTACTTCTACTTCAACATCTGTTCAAATCGTGACTTGGTAGACTCAACTGGTATGTTCCTTCTTCGTCACACTGGGAACGACAAGGATTTCATGTCCACCCGACTCAGCCATTTTTTGGATCTTAAAGGACCAAGTCTGGGACTTCAGACCGCCTGCTCTACATCATTGGTAGCAGTGCACTATGCCAAACAAGCAATCCTAAATGGCGAATGCGACATGGCGCTTGCCGGTGGCGTGACAGTCGAATTACCGCACGGCAGAGGATATATTTTTGAAGACGGAGAAATCCTTTCGCCTGACGGGCATTGCCACCCATTTGACCATCGAGCTCAAGGAACGGTATTTGGCTCCGGTGCTGGCGTGGTTGTGCTGCGGCGGTTAACCGACGCGATTGCCGACGGTGATCATATCTGGGCCGTAGTCAAAGGGTCTGCCGTCAACAATGACGGAGCGGCAAAGGCAGGGTACCTCGCCCCATCCGTAGATGGGCAAGCTGCGGCAACTTCAGAAGCTTTGACTAATGCCAAGGTAGCCGCAGAGACAATCAGTTATGTTGAATGTCACGGCACAGGAACCAAACTTGGTGATCCAATTGAAGTGGCCGCACTAACCGAAGCATTTCGAAAAACTACCAACGAGACCGACTTTTGCTGGATCGGTTCAGCCAAATCAAACATTGGACATCTAGATACCGCCGCCGGTGCTGCTGGTTTGATCAAGACCTCATTAGCACTTCATAACCAACAGATTCCGCCAACAGTAGGTTACGCAGAACCCAACCCAGCGATAAACTTTCAAAACACCCCATTCCGGGTAAACGACACACTGCTCGATTGGGATAGCAACAATGGACCGCGGAGAGCAGGTGTTAACGCGCTGGGTATTGGTGGTACAAACGCGCATTTGATTGTTGAAGAGGCCCCAGAGCGCGCTCCGTCAGAGCCCTCCGACTGGCCTTTTCACCTGCTCGTGATTTCAGGTCGATCATTAAAGGCCCTGGATTCAAATACGAGACGTCTCGCCAAACATCTACGCACCCATCCAGAACAACCTCTCGAAGATATTTCCTTTACTCTGCTTAATGGACGCCGTGCCTTTGAAAAACGTCGTGTGCTGGTTGCAGAGAGCCATGTGCAGGCGGGAGACCTATTAGAAAATGGAGATCCTCGAAGGGTCTTTACTCACAGCGCACAGGCGGACGCACCCGACGTCGTGTTTATGTTTCCCGGTGGTGGCGCACAATATGTTGGAATGGGCCAAAATCTTTATGAAACCGAACCAATTTTTCAAGAATGGATGGATCGTGGTTTTGATAAATTGGCTGGAACGGTTGGTGATGATTTGCGGGCGCTTTGGCTAGCCAACGGCGAAGCTGAAATCGATGCTAAACATCAGCTGAAACGACCATCACTGCAATTGCCGCTGATCATGATGGTTGAGTACGCTCTGGCTCAGTTGTGGATCAGCTGGGACGTTAAACCCAGCGCGCTGGTTGGGCATTCGATGGGTGAAAACACCGCTGCCTGTCTTGCCGGCGTGATGTCTTTTGAAGATTGTCTAGGTCTTGTTCAACTAAGAGGCCAGTTGTTCGAAACCATACCACCAGGTGGCATGCTGAGCGTACCTTTGCCACTGTCAGAAATCGAACCACACTTAAACGAAGAGCTAGATATTGCCTCAATCAATGCTCCATCCCAGACCGTTGTGTCCGGACCGAATGCGAGGCTTGATGCGTTAGCACAAACTCTTGCCGAACTCGATGTGGATACCCAGAGGGTGCCCATCGACATTGCCGCCCATTCGAGCATGCTGGACACAATTCTAGAAAAGTTTCGCGCCTACCTCCTTAGCATTCCTTTGCATGCACCATCTTTGCCAATATTTTCGAACCAGACCGGCGCCGCGTTGTCAGACGATAAGGCGACAGACCCAGACTACTGGGTTCAGCATCTTCGAAGAACTGTTTTTTTTGCTAAAAGCATCAGTGAGTTGGCGCAAAACAAAAAACGTATTTATCTCGAGGTTGGCCCCGGAAAGGCGCTTTCATCCTTCGTGAAATTAAGTGGTGCAGTCAAATCAGATAGAGTTTTATCGGCTCTACGTCACGTTGATGACGACATTACAGACGACGCTTATTTCTTGACAGTTCTAGGACAACTTTGGGCCTGCGGCGTTAATGTCGATTTCGAGCAATATTTTGGTGGTCGTCTACGCCAACGGGTTGTGCTGCCATCCTATGAATTTCAGAGATCAAAATATTTTATCGAACCTTCCACTGCTCAGATCGACTTCTCAGATAACCTTTTAATGCGTTTGGAGAAAACCAAAGATTGGATATATCGTCCAGTATGGAGGCCCTTTCTAGCGGATTGTGAGATTGATGTTGAAACCGAGCTGGAAGCAACCAAACGCCATAAGTGGTTAATTTTTGTTGAGCAAGAAGGCATCGGTAGTGCTTTATGCCAACGCCTGCGCTCAGCCGGACACGAAGTGGTAACCGTCGAAGTGGGCGATGCCTTCGCACAAACTGGACCCGATAGTTACGTTCTAGCGCCAGAACGTGGACGAGATGGGTATGACGCCCTGTTGCAGGGCTTGATAACAGAGGGCCGCGCACCAGACAGAGTTGTTCACTTGTGGCTTCTTACCAACAGTGAGACACACCGCTCTGGGTCAAGCTTTCTTCATCAAAGTCAGGAGCAGGGCCTGATGAGCCTGTTTTTTCTTGCGCAAGCCATCACGGATGAAGACCTGCCACGTCCGATCCATATTACCACGGTCACCTCTGGTACCGTTAATGTGCGAAACGAACTTCTGAGGCATCCAGAGAAATCCACCATTTTGGGTGCCATTCAAGTTATTCCACGCGAATTACCCGGTGTGACTTGTGCCTTGTTAGATGTTCAACCGCCAAACGGCCAGAGCCACGATCATCTAGTTTTGCGGCTACTTGAGGATCTAATCGCGCCACCACGTGACCTGATCAGCGCATTTAGAGGCGAAAAGCGGTTCGAGCGCGTTTATCGGAAGCTCGATACAGTATCGAGTGACAGTCACATCTGGAAACCACAAGGAACTTATCTCATTACCGGTGGGTTTGGCGGAATTGGGATGACTATGGCTGAACGAGCCATTCGCGAAGCCGACGCTAATATTGTGCTCGTTTCCCGCCACAGCCTACCTAACCCAGACACCTGGGAAGATTATCTTTCCAACCACAGCCCCACAGATCGTACCGCGCGATGCATCGCGGAGGTCCAACGGCTAGAGTCGTTGGGCGGATCGGTTCTGTGCTTTAAGGCAGATGTCTGTAATCTTAGTGAAATGCGGGAGGCAGTCGAGACGGCAAAGGCTCAGTTTGGCGATATCAGTGGCGTAATCCATGCCGCAGGAGTAATCGATGACGCACCACTGCTCACGAAAACATCCGTGAATATCGACGATGTGCTAGCACCAAAACTTCACGGCACAAAGGTCTTGGAGACACTTTTCCCTGATGGCAGTTTAGACTGGTTGGTCCTGTTCGCTTCGTCCTCTACAGCAACCGCCCCAGCAGGACAAATTGACTATGTAGCCGCTAACTCGTTTTTGAACGCATATGCCGAATCCCGCGCTGAAGACTCAACGAGGGTGTTATCAATAAATTGGGGACTGTGGTCAGAAGTGGGCATGGCGGCTGAGGCTGTCGCCATGCGCAAAGGTAGTGCCCCCACGTTGACGCGAGAAACTTTAGATATGCCGCTTCTGGATGCAGTCGACGTTGATGGCCAAGGCAACCGCGTGTTTACGGCTAGTTATAGCACAGATCGGTGGATTCTGGATGAGCATCGTACTTCTGATGGAATCGCCGTAATGCCGGGCACGGGATACATTGAACTGGCTTTTGAGTCACTTGCAGCACAAGGCGCAGAGGGCCCGTTTGAGATACGTGATCTTCTATTCCTGCGCCCTTTACAAATGAAAGATGAAGTCGAACGGAAAGTGCGCATCCAACTTGTTTCCAGTGACGAAGGATATCATTTTCAGGCATTAAGCGATTATGTTTTCGAAGGCCAACGTGGTTGGCAAATCAATGCCGAAGCCAAAATAATCCCTGTGCAACGCGCAACTTGCGATCCATTGGACACCCACGCTATTCGCGCTCGGTGCACGCTACGACAAAGTGAAAATAGTGTGGCTCTCCCTTCGGCTCAGGAAGCGCATTTAAACTTTGGGTCACGCTGGAGGGTTTTGCGCGAAACAGCGATGGGAACAAACGAGGGACTTGCGGTCCTATCGCTCGATCCAGATTTTGCGGAAGACAAATGCATCCTGCACCCAAGTCTCATGGATATTGCGACCGGGTGGGCCATGAAACTCATTCCCACTTACAACTCCAAACATCTTTGGGTGCCAGTCGGATATAACAAACTGCGCGTGTTCTCAGCACTGCCACGGTCCATAGTCAGCCACGTCCGCCTTACCTCAAGTATTACCTTGGATGGCATGGCACATTTCGATGTAACCATTTGCAAGCCTGATGGAACAGTTTGCTGCGAAGTCGAAGGGTTTTCAATTCGTCGCGTTAAAACCGTTTCGGGGTTTGCGCTGGCAAAGCCCCCAAGCAGATCTGAGATCGTTTTCGACAATGCGCCCACTGCTAAGTCTTCACTTTCCAAAGCTGAGGAGCAACTAGCACATAATGTAACTCAGGGAATTCCACCGGAACAAGGCGCGGTAATGTTTGAGGAAGCGCTCCGAGGCTCTTATAGCCAAATTGTCATAAGTTCTTTGGATCTTAACGGCCTGATTAGCCAAGCAACTGAACGCGTTGTTGATAATCCTGGCAACAGTCACGCCTTTGCACGGCCTGAGCTCAACAACGCCTTTGCTGGACCAAGAACTGACATCGAGCGTACGCTGGCAGGATTTTGGCAAACTTTGCTGGGAATAGATGTGGTTGGCATATACGATGATTTTTTTGAATTGGGCGGTCATTCGCTGATTGCGGTGCGTCTGTTCTCAATGATTAAGAAAACTTATCGCGTTGAATTTGCGATCTCTGCTCTATTTGATGCCCCAACAATTGAAACCTGCGCAAACATGATTTCCAACGAACTTGGGACTCATAAGTGCGACACTGGACGCGTGAACGGAGCAGCGACAAGCTCTATGCGGCAGTTCGTCCATTTAGTTCCCATGCATCAGGGCGATGGTGGAGCGAAAACACCCTTCTTCCTTGTGGCGGGCATGTTTGGGAACGTTTTGAATCTGCGCCACCTCGCGCATCTGGTTGGTACAGATCGGCCGTTTTACGGCCTGCAAGCTCGCGGACTGCTCGGAGATAACACACCGCACGATGATCTAGTTGTCGCGGCCCGCGATTATATTTCTGAGATACGTGAAATTCAGCCAAGCGGCCCATATCTGTTAGGTGGTTTTTCTGGCGGCGGTATTACCGCGTTCGAGATTACAAGACAGCTGGAAAACACTGGTGAAACAGTGGCATTGTTGGCGATGCTTGATACACCGCTGCCTGTGCGTCGCTCACTCACCAAAACTGACAGGATGCTCATCCAGGTTCAGAGGCTCAAACGTCAGGGTCCTGCATATCCTTTTATTTGGGTAAAAAATCGTATCAGGTGGGAAATCACAAAGCGCTGCGCACCCAATGCAAAAATTTCGAAGATCCAAGGTCAGCAGTTTCATGACGCCGCAATTGAGACCGCCTTCCTTCGAGCGATCAGCCACTATGATATGCAACGCTGGTCAGGCAATCTTGTTCTTTTTCGCCCACCCCTCTCCGGAAAATGGACAGTGGGCAAAGGTCGTCTCGTGGATAATGATCGGGCTTATGTTTTTCACGATAACGATTGGGGAGAATGGGCCCCCTACCTCCGAGTTTTTGAAGTTCCCGGAAATCATGACAGCATGGTCTTGGAACCCAATGTTCGCGTCTTGGCAGCTCGTATGAGAACGATCATCAATGAGGCAGAAGAGGATGCCGAAACCAGCTTCAATCAAGAGGCTGCTGAATGAGTATACCTAGCGTTCTGACCATAATCCTGAACTACAAAACACCGGAAATGACCCTAAGGGCGGCCGCGGCCGCCATGCGCGAGATGCGCGGGCTAGCGGGTAAGATCGTTATTGTCGACAATAATAGCAGAGACGGATCTTTCGAGTTGATTTTATCAAAAATATCTCACTCAAAGTGGCCGGTAGACCGGATTGAAGTTGTTCAGTCAGATCAAAATGGGGGTTTTGGCGCTGGTAATAATTTTGGCATTCAACGTGAAATTGCAACGCGAGTGTATGACTATGTGTATATTCTGAATTCTGACGCATTTCCCAATAGGGGCAGTATCTATGCGTTATTGGAGCATCTTCAAATAAACACGAGAAGCGGCATAGCAGGCAGCTATATTCATGGCCCAGAGGGTGATCCACATCTTACTGCGTTTCGCTTTCCCTCAATCTGGGGAGAATTAGAAGGAGCGGCTCGAGTTGGAATTATCAGCAAAATGCTGAAACAATATATCGTTCCTTTGCCCATTCCGAACAAAACAATTAATGTCAATTGGGTTGCCGGCGCCTCAATGATGATCCGTATGGAAATGCTGGAAAAGATTGACCTGTTCGATGAAAACTTCTTTCTTTACTTCGAGGAAACCGATCTTTGTTTACGTGCAGCACAAGCCGGTTGGACAACCGATTATGTTCGTAACAGCGAAGTCACACATATTGGCTCGGTTTCGACTGGAATGAAATCTTGGGCCCGTGTGCCTAGCTATTGGTTTGACAGTCGCTTGCACTATTTTCAAAAAAATCATGGCAGCCTTTACGCCGGGGCAGCTACACTGGCCCACATAAGCGGTTACATGATTTGGCGCCTCAAATGCCTTATCAAAAAGCAACCTCAACATAATCCCAGCCAGTTTCTGCGGGATTTAGTTAGTCACTACGTATATTCGTTTTTTCGACCGCTACCGTTCAGCCAGAACTCTATCCCAAAATTTGCACCTCCAGCAAACTCGATGAGGAGCAAAAATAAACATGGGTCTTGATGCAATCTCTGCAGAAAGCTTAGTATCAGCCGTCTTCATCGGAAATGAATCTCTACTGATACAATGCGCAACTATTTGGCTTGATAAGGGCGGCGAAATTTCCGCCATTATCACCGACTCACCGGAGGTTACAAGCTGGGCACGGGATGCAGATCTCCTCGTAATTTCATCAGATTTGAATTTAAAAGAGGAGCTCAGCCAATTCACGTTTCAGTGGCTGCTATCGATCGCTAACCTCAACATTATTTCTCACGACGTGCTGAACCTTCCAATGAGCGGTGCAGTGAACTTTCATGATGGGCCTCTACCACGCTATGCCGGACTGAATGCACCAGTTTGGGCGCGGATGGCGCAGGAATCACATCATGGCGTTACATGGCACATGATTGAAGCAGCGGCAGACACGGGCGACATACTCGTTCAGCGAATGTTTGATATGTCTGAAGATGATACCGCCCATACTCTTAACGCTAAATGCTATGCGCTCGCGATTGATAGCTTTCCCGAGGTGATGCAGGCGATGTCTGACACCGCTAGTGTTCGGCGCGCACAGGATTTTTCTCGCCGCAGTTATTTTGCTCGATCAAACCTTCCCGACGGTGCAGGTCAGCTGGATTTCCATCGCAACGCTCAAGATGTGATCGCCATGGTTCGAGCACTAGATCATGGCAGTTACTATAATCCGGTTACGACCCCAAAAATCACTGCATCCAACCGAATTTTAATCGTCAAAAATGCTGATTTTGCGGAAAACATACAATGCGAAAAACCAGGTACTATTATTGATCTTTCAGAAGATTTTATGACCATTTCTTGCGATCAAGGCGCAATAATCTTGTCGGGGATAAGTAACCTTGATGGTATGCCAGAAGCCCCTGAGCATTTTTTTCAATTGGGTGAAATCGTTCCCACAGTCAGCCAGGAAGTGGCCAAAAAGCTGACACTTGAACTCGGAAAAGCTAAAAAAAATGAGCCGTTTTGGCGTCAAAATCTTGCTCGATTCATACCGGCCACCCTGCCACTAATTGCACCCTTCAGAGCTTCACCAGAGATGCGGCAATTGACTTTGCGCCTACCAAATACCGACATCGGGGTGACCGCGCTCGCCATACTCGCACTGCGTTCTGGCGCTCCTCAGGAATGTGACATCGCCTTTCGGACGGCAAATGCATCGCAGGCGGTCGAATACCTAAACGACTGGGTTCCATTACGCATCGACTCTGCACTGCTACAGGTCTCTGTTGTAGCAGCGAAAGAAAAGCTTCAGACAGATATTATTACCTGCACCAACCATGGTGGCTTTGCGAGAGACTTAATCGCACGGGATCCTAATTTAGGTCCCCTAAACATGCCTGAAATTGGCGTCAGTCTTGACCCCAGCCATGGACCTATTATCGGGCCAGCTCTAAGCTTTGAACTACACGGATGCGAAGCCACTTTACATTTTGACAGGTCGCGTGTGCGTACCGAGCACGCGGAACGTTTGATGGCTAGGTTAAGATTGCTCATAACGAGTATGGACAATCAAAAAAATGTGGCCTCCCTACCGTTTTTTCCATCGACGGAAAGGCACGAGGTTTTGGAAAGGTGGAATTCCACCACATTAAAATTTGATCCTGATTATTCGATTCATGCACAGTTCGAGGCTCAAGTGTCAAAAACGCCAGATGCGCCCGCATTGGTTTTTGAGCAAACAACCCTTACTTACAGCGAGTTAAATGCACGGGCCAATAGCGCGGCAAGTGTTTTAAGCGAGATGGGTGTAGACCGCGGCACTCTTGTTGGGCTTTTTACGCATCGCTCCCCAAACATGGTGGTTGGGGCCCTAGCCATTCTAAAGGCTGGTGGCGCATATGTCCCACTAGACCCGGCCTATCCAGCTGAACGGTTGAAGCACTACATCGCAGACTCCGACTGTAATACCATAGTGACTACTGCTGCGTTGGCGCCAAGTCTGCCCCCAAACGACGCGCAAATACTAGACTTGGACACTGACACGCGGTTAATTTCAGCACGAAAAGATAATCCGAAATTTACATCAGAAGGTGGTGATCTAGCCTACCTAATTTATACATCTGGATCCACTGGCTTGCCTAAAGGTGTCATGGTTGAGCATTCAAACGTTGCCAACTTCTTTGCTGGGATGGACGCGCGCATTACACGCACATCACATGATACTTGGCTTGCAGTAACGTCACTAAGTTTTGACATTTCTGTGCTGGAGTTGTTTTGGACTCTTTCGCGTGGATTCAAACTGGTACTTGCGGGGGACGATAATTCAACCCAGATCCCAAACAGGCATCCAGACCGTACTCCTGGAGGCATTGAGTTTTCAATTTTTTTCTGGGGCAATGATGACAGTCAGGGTTCGCAGAAATATGAGATGCTGCTGGAGGGTGCAAAATTTGCGGATGAGAATGGTTTCTGCGCCGTCTGGACACCTGAGCGACATTTTCACGCGTTTGGAGGCCCTTACCCGAATGCTGCGGTTACTGGCGCCGCCGTAGCTGCCGTAACCAAACAAATCAGTGTGCGGGCGGGATCCTGCGTGGCACCCCTACATCACACTGCCCGCATAGCTGAAGAATGGGCCGTCATCGATAATTTAACTAATGGGCGTGCTGGACTGGCACTCGCCAGTGGATGGCAGCCGGATGATTTTGTGTTGCGACCAGAAAACACACCACCAAGGAACCGGGACGTTATGTTCCAGCAACTAGATGACTTACGTAAACTCTGGCGTGGTGAACCAGTTGAATTTCCACGCAATGATGGCAGTTTGCATTCAGTAATCACCCAACCACGGCCGATATCTCCGGAATTACCAGTTTGGGTAACCACCGCCGGTAATCCGGAAACTTGGAAAGACGCCGGGCGTCGTGGCTGCAATGTGCTGAGCCACTTACTGGGCCAGAGCATTGAGGACCTTGCAAAAAAAATTTCAATCTACCACAAAGCGCTGCGGCAAGCTGGATATGATCCTGCAGATTTCAAGGTCACACTTATGCTGCATTGCTTTATCGCCGGTGATCGCGAGACGGCGCGCGAGACAGCTCGAGGTCCGATGAAGGCATACTTACGCAGTGCTGTCGGACTGATCAAACAGTTTGCCTGGGCCTTCCCAGCCTTTAAACGCCCAACACAACTTAAAAACGCCTCTGAGCTTGATCTGGGCACACTATCGGATGATGAAATCGAGCAAATTCTTGATTATGCCTTCATGCGTTATTTTGACGAAAGCGGCCTTTTTGGAACAATCGAGGATGCGCTGGATCGGGTAGAACAAGTCAAGCGCGTCGGAGTTTCAGAAATCGCCTGCCTCGTCGACTATGGCATTAAACCTGAAACAGTATTGCAGGGCCTGCGTCCTCTTGCCGAAGTCCTTAGCAGATCCAACACTGCTGCAAAGCTGGACCATCCAAGCTCGTCAATCTCCGCACAAATACTGCGTCACAACGTCAGTCATATCCAATGCACTCCATCAATGGCGCGAATGCTTGTTATAAACGACGAAGCCCACGCTGCACTCGCTAATGTGAAGCATTTGCTTATCGGAGGAGAGCCCCTTTCAGGCTCTCTGGTGGCTAAGCTGCGTACAGTTACTAGCGCCAAGGTACAAAATATGTACGGTCCAACGGAGACTACGATTTGGTCTTCAACGGTAATTGCAGACGCAAGTGAGGACGTGATCAATATCGGCAGCCCGATCGCGAATACACAATTTTATGTACTCGACCACAGCAGACAGCCAGTCCCAATCGGTGTTGCGGGGGAGCTATTTATTGGCGGTGCCGGTGTTGCACGCGGCTACTGGCGTCGCAACGACATGACATCCAACCGCTTTGTCACAAACCCATTTGGTGACGGCCGCCTCTATCGAACTGGCGACCTTGTACGCTGGAGGGATGATGCAAAGCTCGATTTTCTAGGGCGCGCTGATCATCAGATCAAACTTCGTGGGTACCGCATTGAATTGGGTGAAATTGAGTCACGACTGGAAAGAATTGACGGCATTAACCAAGCCGTCGTAACAACTTACGAATATTCGCCCGGAGATGTGCGGCTTGTTGCGTACTTGCAAGGGTCATCCCTTCCACAGGAGGTTTTCATTCTAAATAACCTGCGCAACGCACTACCCGACTATATGCAGCCAAAACACTTTGTCACGCTTGCAGAATTTCCGCTCACCCCAAACAAGAAAATTGATAGAGCCAGCTTGCCCGCGCCGGAGGCTTCTCACAAACTACCATTAATCGAGGCGGACGCCATAATCGTTGACGATATTTGGAGAACCAAACATCCCCTTTACCAGCTCGTTGTAGATGTTTGGTCACGAGTACTCGGAGTGCGTGAAGTTTCAACAACAGACAATTTTTTTGATCTCGGCGGACATTCACTTTTGGCTGTACAATCGCACAACGAAATAAAAACGAAAGCTGGTGCTCCTGATCTTTCTATCGTTGATATCTTCCGCTTCCCAGTTCTCCGAGACTTCGTCAGCAGGCTCGAAGAGTTAAACAGATCAAAAAAACAAAATATGCCTGACAAAAAAATTGCCACGGATGAAATAACTGATAGGGCAACCTTTAGAGCTAGGGTCATGTCAAAACGCCGAGAAATGCGCGCGCAACAACGAGCAGATACCAAATGATTTTAAACGCAGACTGCTTGACTATTCTGGGCAATAAGGCTCAGGGGTGGATATTGAACCCGAGGAAGTGCCTATCCCTCATTTAGTTTCTAAAATTCTTCTTCCAATGGAGTGACTTGGGTTGGAAAATTTACCAAATTCCTTTTTTCGGCCACTAGATAACCATATTCACACACCACCTTACTAAATGGAAAAGTAAAACGAGTCGTGCCATAAATATTTAAGGACTGGGCATGGATAGGATCCAGACTCTTGGTGAAGTAATCAGTATGCTCCGCAGAAGGATCCTTCTGTGGGTCCCTACAGTTGCGCTGGGTTTTCTAATTTCAATGATTTACGCCCTCAGCCTGCCGCAGCAATACGAGACTTTTGCAACGATACAGATTGAACAACCGTCAATCCAAACCGGCGAAAATGGGAACAGAACTGTCAACGCAGCGATGCTGCAAAAACTGCAAATCGTCGAACAGCGCGTAATGGCTCGCGAAAATCTACTAACGATCATAGAAAAGTTCAATTTATATGCGGGTGCGTACAATCTGTCGGCCACTCAGAAGGTCCAACTGCTGCGCGAAGCCGCCAGCGTAGTTCATATAATCAATCCAGAGTATCGGTGGCGGCAAGATATCAGCCCGTCAGCCCTAATGGTGACCGTGAGAATGGTCGAGCCTACTTTGGCGGCGAATGTCGCCAACGAATTAATCAATAATGTTTTAGAGCAAGAGCAAAGGCGGCGCTCCGCGCGGGTTCGCGAGACACTCGCCTTTTTCGAAGGTGAGGATAAGCGAATTGGCAACGCAATTTCTGAGCTAGAAGACAGAATTGCAAATTTCAAACAAGAAAACTCTGCACTTTTGCCAGGCGGCGTAAGCGCTTTGCGCAATCTACTTGCCGAGCTCCAGAAAACTAAGCTCGAAGTCGAACGTGGAATGGTATCTCTTCAGGATGGAGCTGAAGTGAATGACAACTCTGTACGCGCCCAACGAGCACGGCGTCTTCAAGAAGAGCTGGAGCTCTATCAAATCGAAATTGCAAGAATCGAGGCTGCTATTTCCGCGTCACCAGAGGTGGACAGGGAATTCAGCAACCTGAAGCGAATGCTCAAGAAACTTGAAGATCAGTTCGAAGCCATCACGATTGGCAAGGCAAAAGCGGAGATGAACCAGATGCTTGAAACGGCCAGTCAGTCTAGTAGCTTTGCTGTATTAGAGCGCGCGCTACCACCAGATTGGCCCATTGCTCCGTCCCGCCGAAAAATCCTGGCAATGGGAGTATTGGTCAGCGCTCTGATCGCTTTGATTTTGGTATTGGTTGCAGAGATACGTAACCCAGTAATTTGGACTAAGTCCCAATTTGAAAGGCAATTGGGAATGCGCGCAATTGCGACCATTCCCGTGATTGAACAAGCAACGGAACGACGCAAACGCCTGGCAGCAGCCTTCGTAAAGATAGGCATCTTTACCGCATTATTTATCAGTGCTGCCAGCGTGATTCTTAAATTCGGCCATTAAGCATCTCTTGCAGGCCCTATTTGCTACTTCAGATTTGACGATTGCACGAATCAGCTACAATTTTTTGATTGATGGTACCGAGCTTGACCTTAGGCTGGGCAAACAATCTTACGCTGCGACCGATCACTGTTTCCAAATTATTTGACCTTTTTGCAACAATCACGCTTTCTAAAAAGACAAAAATGAACATTTCTAAGTTATACTGATTTTAAATACCATTAATTCAATAGCTTGCGCGATTTTACCTCGAAAACATGTTGGATATCTTAAAAATAATGTCTATTTTTGGACTACCGGGGGTGTTTTTGGAAGGAGTACTTGAGAAACGTTGTCGTTACTGCGAAAGCGGTTGGGCGCACTGTTAAAGCTTAAAAGATTTTTATGTAGTATTTGGTGTACTAACGCTTTTTTGGCGAACGTAAGGTAGAATTTTGATGCCTACGTGACAATTTTTGAAAGACTTTTTCCCATCAATTTTGGATGTTATTCATGGCGTATTATTCGCGCGAGGACTTCGCCGCAAAGTCCGCAGTTGTGCCTTTACAAGATGGGCTCTACCGAACACATGCCAAACGTTTGTTTGATATCATTTTTGTTTTGTTAATTGCCATTCCAGTCTCCCTACTCATCGCTATTTTTTCACTCATCATAGCGCGCGACGGCGTATCACCACTTTATTGGCAAAAGCGCGTCAGACAAGACGGGAAGACCTTCCACTTGTTGAAGCTTAGATCGATGGTCCCCGATGCCGATCACAAACTCGAAATTCTCCTGCGAGAAAACCCTGCGGCCCGACGGGAATGGAATATAAAACAAAAGCTCACCAACGATCCCCGCGTTACTAAATTCGGTAAGTTCATTCGAAGGACATCATTGGACGAACTTCCTCAATTCTGGAACGTTTTTTGTGGTGATATGTCAGTAGTTGGACCACGCCCAATGACGAAGGAGCAGGTTCACCTTTATCCAGGCAACGCCTATTACTGCGCGCGCCCGGGTATAACTGGGTTTTGGCAGATTTCAGAGCGTAACGAGTGCAGCTTCGCCGAGCGCGCGCAGCATGATGCAAATTATAATAGAGCGCTGTCTTTAGGAACCGACCTTTCTATAATTGCACGCACCATTTTAGTTGTTGCAACAGGTACGGGTGTCTAAAAACCAACGTTCCTGATAGATTTTACGCTGAACAATGTGTCAAGCACTTGTCGTGTTTTTTGAGAGGCTTTTCAAGGCTATGCCTAACGCATTTGCAAGTCTGATGTTATTGATATGGCCATTTGTTGTTTGGCGTTTATTTATGACGATGCCGCCTGGCCGCGCATTAATCTGGTCGATATTGGGGGCATATCTTCTCTTGCCACCTCAACCTGCCGCCTTTGATTTCCCATTATTGCCACCACTTGACAAGACCTCGCTCCCGCTTGTCACCGCATTTATCATCACATTGTTTTTCATAGATAAGAAGGCAGAAATTTTTCCGCAATCTAGGTGTGCAAAATTCCTAATTTTGCTCTTCATACTGTCGCCAATCGTTACAGTTTTCACCAACACCGAGCCTCTCATCTTTGCTCAAACCATTATCCGTGGCCTAAACCTGCAAGATACAATCGCTATTCCAATAAAACAGTTCATTACACTGAGTGGCTTTCTGATGGCACGCCACTACTTGCAAACCCGAGAAGACCAGCGAGATCTTTTGATAGCAATGGTAATAGCAGGTCTAGCCTACTCGATGCCGATCTTGGCTGAAGTCCGTTTAAGTCCACAGCTAAACAACTTAGTCTATGGATATTACCAACACCTATTTTCACAAACCATTCGCGCCGGAGGATATCGTCCGATGGTTTTCCTTTACCATGGGATCTGGCTGGCTTTTTTCGTCATGATGTCGCTTTTTTCCGCTTTAGCTTTATGGCGTAATGAAACCGATCAGTCGCGGTACAAATTTTTTGTTGCCTCAGTGTACCTCGCCATCCTTCTGGTTTTTTGCAAAACTTGGGCTACATTGGTTTATGCAGTTTTTATCGGTTCTTGTATAATAATCTTGCCGTCTGCCATGCAACTTCGCATCGCACTATTCTTGGCAATGATTGCATGCTTGTACCCAATTCTAAAGACGATCGGGATAGTTCCAGTCGAAGCGATCCTAGCTCAGGCAGAATCCATCTCCCCAGACCGAGCAAGATCCCTGTCATTTAGGTTTTTTAATGAGGACATCCTTGCGGCACGGGCTTTTGAAAAGCCTCTGTTTGGTTGGGGTATTTGGGGACGCAACCATTTACATGACTTCATATCAGGCGACATCACATCTGTATCTGATGGTTATTGGGTTATCGTACTTGGTACTTTTGGCTGGGTCGGCTATGTTGCAAACTTTGGCCTTTTGACATTACCTTTGATGTTTTTGTGGCAACATCTGCGACGTTTAAAACGCGAAACAAGATATCAGCTGTTTCGAGAAACTAATTTTTCAATTCGGGGAGGTGCGCGCACCGGTTCAGATGTAACACGAAATGAAATGTCTCCCTACGTGGGACCGTTTGCACTGATCCTTGGTACGAACCTAGTCGATCTTTTGCCGAATGCTACACTAACAACAATAACGTGGATCATTGCAGGCATGTTGCTTGGACATGCAGAGCTACTGACAAGAAGTTTTGCGAAACCCACTTCGAATGATGCACTGACAGAGTTTGGCCACCGGCGTGAAAGATGAAGCGCTTAGGTGCAAATAGTTGATTATTCACAGGAGTAAACGTTTCTTGAACTATTTAGGATGTGAACTTACTTTTAAAAAAATCATCGTAAATCCTCTTTTGCAAGGCGCCTACTGCCTGCGCTGCGCATAGAACAGATACAGACTGCCATTAGTTACTCAATGTATTAAAAATTTGGAAAACAGGAAAGCCCGGCCCTTTGCGCCAAATAGCCATTACACCCCACAGATCTGAAATTGACGGACTTCGAGCCATCGCTGTTTTTGCCGTCGTTTCTTATCATTTTGACCTTTTAGGTGCTTCTGGTGGATTTGTTGGAGTGGATATTTTCTTTGTGATTTCTGGTTTTTTAATTGGGGGCATTCTGTGGCGGGAAAAGGCCGACACAGGCCGCCTTGCCCTGGGCAATTTTTATATGCGACGCGTCCGCCGACTTGCACCGGCCTATATTGCGATGTGCGTCACAGTACTGGCTGTCGGCTGGCTTATTCTTTTACCATTCGATTATCGAGAAACAGCAAAAGGAATAATTGCGGCGACAGTATACCTGTCAAATATCTTATTTTTTCGGAAATCAGGTTATTTTGACGTAGCTGCAGAAGACACTATTTTGCTGCACACTTGGTCACTTTCAATTGAAGAACAGTTCTACCTTGGCCTACCACTGGTATTTTTGGTGTTCGCCAAATCGCCACGAGCCATAAAGATCACGCTGTCATTGCTTCTTGCCACGTCATTGGCAACATCAATACCGTTTACATATAGAGATCACACAGCAACCTTTTACCTATTCCCATTTCGCGCATGGGAGCTATTGACAGGGGTTTTATTGGCGATTTGGGGCATTGAAAAAAAAATTCAATGGCAATTTGGACAATGGATGAGCTGGCTCGGGTTTGCTTTAATATTAGCAAGCATCACGCTACTTCAGCCGAGCACAACCTTCCCCGGCTGGCTAGTATTGGCCCCAGTCACCGGCACAGTATTGCTGCTTCTCAATGGCCAAAACGCCAATATGATTAACCAGGTCCTGTCGCTGCGACCAGTCGTAGGGATTGGACTGATTTCCTACTCACTCTATCTCTGGCACTGGCCAGTGTTAACCTTGTCAAAATATGTAAGGGGCAATTATGCTAACACAATTGAGACCAGTTTCTGGATAACACTTAGCTTTGTGTTAGCCTGGCTGTCCTGGCGTTTCATTGAACAACCCGTGCGACGAGGCAGCTCGATATCAGGAAAAGCTGTCTTTAGTGGAGCGGCTGTTGCGACTGTCGCACTGTTATCAACCTCTGCGCTAGTTTTTCGCGCCGATGGGTGGGTTGGCCGGTTTGGCATCGAAACACGCGTGCACATCAATGCCACGCAGGATTTTATTCAGGACTTTTCGCGCTGCTCAGAGCCAGATACCGGCCCTTTTCAGGGTATTGAAATCTGTAAGATTGGTCCCAACGGAAAAGAGCCAACGCTGTTGATATGGGGCGACAGCCATGCGCGCGCATTTTATGAGGGATTAGCCGAGGCAGCTAACGAGAATAAACGCGCCGCAATCGTCATTTGGCAAGCCGGATGCCCACCAATATTTGGTATCGACAAAGATGAAAACAGCGCAACAACTGTTCAGAACGCATCCTGCAAGCAAAAAAATGCACAGATAGAGGTTGCATTTCGCAAAATAAACGCGATCCGCGATGTTCTGTTGATAGGACGATGGACCTATTACGCCACTGGTCGCGGCACCGGAATTGACGCACATAACCGGATCAAACTTCAAACATCATTTGACAGTGACCTGAATCAGAAAAAACTTTTTTCGGATGCTTTGAAGACGACTGTTGCAAAACTGGCTTTACACGATCGTCATGTTTTCATAGCGCGCCAACCGCCAGTTTTTCCGAATTACACGGCAGCAAGTGTCGCCCGTGCTTTAGCTCATAATCAACTGACACAGAGAGACGCCAAAAAGTTGGGCCAAATTAACATTATGGACGCAACTAACCAAGCTCGCCCTGGACTAGCTGCATTAGAAAGCAGTGGTGCGCAAATCATTGATACTTGGCACTGGTTCTGTGGTCAATTTTTATGCGAGGCTGTCCACAATAATCTTGGTCGCTATTATGACAATAATCACGTCACTAATTCTGCGGCACTCATGATGCGACACGCTTTTGATCCGGTCTTCGCAGGAGGCACTCGATGACCAGTATAAGTGACAAAGACTGGGACGTGATCGTGATTGGTACCGGAATGGGCGGCGGCACGATTGGGCGGCGCCTAGCGGAGCTTGGCAAGTCTGTGCTGTTCCTCGAAAGAGGCCCAAACGGCATACGCGCGGAGGAGCACGAACTTCGAGCCGACGTCCATGATAAGCAGGCCCGCTTGGTGCGCGGATTTTTGCCCGAACCTATGCACGCTACGGTAGATGGCGTTGAAACTGTTTTTTACGCACCACTCGGTTGTGGAGTCGGCGGCTCGTCAGTATTTTACGCGGCAACATTGGAGAGGCCTGAGCCCCATGATCTGGACGCTTGTCCAGAAATCCCACATCCCACAGGTGGGTGGCCAGTATCCTACGCCGAAATGCGTCCCTATTTTGAAGAAGCAGAGCGCTTGTTTCATGTATGCGGCAATGCGGACCCACTCGGTGATCCGGTTGATTTGCCAACAGGAGCTCAGACGACAGCCGTGGACGCCTACCTCACTGAAACCATGCGCAAAGGAGGCCTCCATCCCTATCAAGGTCACTTAGCATTGCAGCACTTAGATGCGTGTACTTATTGCCTTGGGTCCAAGTGTCCACGCGATTGTAAAATGGACGGTCGATCAGCCGGAGTAGAACCAGCACTCGCAACCGGGCGGGCGCAACTTTTTGATTTGTGTGAGGTGCGGTCTCTAAACAGTGAACACGGAAAGATTACCAGTATCGACGTATATTACCAGGGGCATTCAATATCCTTAAAAGCACGTGCATATGTACTCTCTGCGGGCGCCCTTTGCTCACCACGTTTGTTAATGGCATCTGGTGATCTCGCCAACGGTTCTGGACAGGTAGGGCGTAACCTAATGTTTCACTTGTCCGAAATTTTTGCCCTTTGGCCAGGCCTCAAACATAAGGGGAGCGCCCCGAGTAAGGCCTTAGCGTTTCGAGACCTTTATCACGATGGAGCCACACGCTTCGGCATGGTTCAAGCGATGGGAATCCAAGCAAGGTACGGTGAGATTGTACACTATCTAAACATGCGCTTTGACCGATCACGACTACGCCACATTGCACCTCTACGACAACTGACACGGCTGGTCGCTGCTATTGCAACACAATTGCTCGGAGAGGCTAAAATCTTCGTTGGTATACTTGAGGATCTCCCAGATTCAGAGAATCGAGTTTTGTACGATCAAAAACAGCCAGAAAAACTGGCGATCACCTACAATATTAGCCGGGAACTGCAATCTCGCCGCAAGGTATTTCGACAAAAAATTAAGCAAAGTATCAAACGACTTCGACCTATTTTTTTGGGCAGAGGCCCAGATATCAATTATGGGCACCCTTGCGGGACGCTTCGGTTTGGCAACGACCCTACTTCGAGTGTTCTGAATAGAGATTGCCGAGCACATCAGCTGGAAAATCTTTGGGTCGTTGACGCCAGCTTCATGCCTACATCAATGGGGGTGAACCCAAGTTTAACCATTGCGGCAAATGCTTTAAGGGTGGGTGACGTACTGGCAGAAACGCTAGAACAAGATAGTGCGTTATGACCCAAACTTATCAAAACCATATGGTAGTATTAACGGGTGCAGGATCAGGGCTAGGCCGTGCACTTGCGATCAACCTGTGTCGAAATGGTGTTCGTGTCGCAGGATTTGGGCGCCGAAAATCTGCATTACTTGAAACGGCTAATGAAGCGGGTAAATTATTTATACCGATTGCAACGGATGTATCAGATCCCGCGCAGGTAGCATCGGCGTTTCAGCAAGTTCGCGCAATTTCACCTGTCACACATCTGATTAATAATGCAGCAGTCTACCCACACAGAGATATCTTTGCCGAAACGGCTTTCACCTTCATGGAGACAATCAACACAAATTTGGGCGGTATGGTCGCCTGCACTAGAGAAGCTTTGACCGATATGGGAAGTGTCGGCCGTGGAAGCATTGTAAACGTGTCGAGCTTTGCAGATGTTTTACCCGCTCAATGTGGCGCGGCTTACAGTGTTTCAAAGGGGGCCTGCACAATTTTTTCGCGTGCTTTGGTGGCTGACCTTAGTGATCGATTGCCTGGCATCATTGTCACCACTTGGATGCCAGGCATACTCGCCACGGACATGGGTATTCCAGAGGGAATGGACCCAAAGATCGCAGCGCGATGGGGCGCTGCCCTGGCGCTTTGGAACGACAGGACTCTGAACGGTGCAGTATTTGAAATGGATCGAGAAATCCTCGCTCCACAAGGATTCAAGCGCAGACTTAAAAATCTGATACTCGCAAAAAGTCAAAAGCCGCGCCGGATTAGTTTGACCACATCAGACTAACCATTCGATGAATTTCGAAGCCTGATTGTATCACAAAGCAACCTTGGTAAGACGGCGATACATCGCACATATCGCCCACTAAGCCTGAAAGGACTGCGTAATACACGCCAAAGCCATTCAAGAGCAAGCGCTTGAACCCATTCAGGCGCTCGCCTCTGAGTCCCTGCAATGTAATCCAATCCAGCACCAATGCTTGCAAAGCTCACACTTGGCACCAATGCACGGCCTCTTGCCGCCAGTATTTCTTGCTTAGGCGCTCCCAAAGCTACAAAGGCAAATCGCGCACCCCGAGCATCTACTTCTACAAGGATTTTATGCGCAGCATCGCTGTGTGGATCGAACCCCATCGGTGGAGAAATCGTGGCAACAATTTGCAGATCTGGAAATTGCCGCTTGAGAATCAAAGTAACTTTTTCGAGCGTTTCCTCAGTACTTCCTATGAGCGCTACGGGTACGCCATTCCTAGCAGCAAGTTTCGCCAACGGTTCTATCAGCGCGGCACCTTGCAAAAGATTAACCGGCCGCTTGGCCAAGCGGGAGAACCAGACTAACGGGTGACCGTCTGCCACAACTATATCCTGTTTGCGATAAGCGGTTGCGAACTCAAGTTCCCGACCCAGCTTGACGACATGATCAAGATTAATCGTGGCGAGTGCAAATCCTTGCCCGGCCCGGAACCGCGAAGTAACGACCTCCTCCAATTGAGACGCCGAAGAGATGTTTATCGCAACTTGCCCTTCAAGTGTTTGAATTTCCAAGACCCTCTCCCAAAGTCACCACACACAATGGACGTTTGATGCAAAATAATGTCTATTTTTAGACCGCGTTTGGTCGTTTCCTCGTAGAAGCATTTACGGAAAAGATAAAATGAAATTCCAGATTTTTGGTTTGAAAAGAATTTGTCCAACAAGAATAAAACGTAATTTCATTTCAAAATGCCTGTGGATCTTGCAAGTGCCTTTTATGGTTGAAAAATAAATCTGTCGAAAAGACAGGAGAGTGGAAGTCAAACACTATGAGAGCGTATAAACCGTTGGAGATACTGTTCTTTTTCACGACTTGCACTATAAACACGTAAACCCCACCAACAGAGGGCGATATCATGTCAAAACGCGCTGTAAGATCTGTATCCATCATTGGTTGTGGTTTTGTTGCCGATCTTTACATGCGTTCCTTTGCAAAACACCCAGACATTGCAGTGACGCAAGTTTATGACCACGATCCAGTCCGCCTGGCAACCTTCGCTAACCACTGGAACCTGCACGCAACCGACTCGATCGCACGTCTGCTAAACAATTTGCCGGCCGGTTCACTCATCCTAAACCTTACAAACCCTCGTGCGCATTTTGAGGTTTCACAGGCCTGTCTTGATGCGGGGCATCACGTTTACTCAGAAAAGCCACTAGCTCTAAAGATGCAGGAAGCTCAGGCTCTTTATGATCTCGCAAAAGGAAAAAATCTACTCTTGGCCAGTGCTCCTTGCTCAATTCTTGGCGAGTCGGCACAAACTTTAGCAAAAGCCATTCGTGATAATGTCTGCGGTCAGGTACGTTTGATTTACGCAGACTTGGACGACGGATTTATTCCACAAGCACCCTACAGAAATTGGGTAAGCGAGTCTGGCGCTCTCTGGCCTGCACAGGATGAGTTTTCAGTCGGGTGCACTATTGAACACGCAGGGTATTACCTAGTCTGGCTGGTCGGTATTTTTGGGAGTGTGCGCCGCATTGTGGCTGCATCTGCTGAAACAATCCCAGAAAAACCTGGCGGCAGCGCTCCAGATTTTGCCACCGCAACGCTATTTTTTGATAATGGTTTAACTGCACGGCTAACTTGTTCAATTACAGCCTCACACGACCACCGAATTCGTATGTTTGGCGACACTGGCGTGTTGCAGGTGAGGAATGCTTGGGACAACACAGCACCAGTGCGATTTCATCGACGCATCGCTTTTCGTCGGAGACTTGTGGAACATCCAATTGGCCGTCGCATTCGTATCGCGGGGCCAACGCACCCAAAGGTCAAACGCTGGGGCGCTGCGGCAATGAATTTTGCTCTTGGTCCAGCAGAAATGCTAGACGCGCTCAATGAACAACGCCCATGTCGATTGTCAGCCGATCTGGCTTTACACTTAAACGAAGTGACCCTTGCCATACAGAACGCGGGAAATAGTGGTGCCGCACAAGATATGAAGACACACTGCGAGCCAATACCAGCCATGGTTTGGTCAACATGAGCGATCAGATAGTTGTTTCCGGGGCGGCAGGATTTATTGGCAAACAAACTGTTGCCTATGGCCGATTGAGTGGCCTCAAAATTCGAGCGCTGGTACGCAAAAAATTTCAGGCACCCACGATTTGGCAGAGTGACCCCAAGATTGAAATCTTCGCCAGAGACCTAACAGAAGACGAAGATTTGACGAGCGTTTTTGCAGGCGCTTCCGCTGTGATTCATACCGCAGCCTCAATGTCAGGAAATCACGATCAGGACACTGTCTTAGCAAGCAAAAACATTACCGACTCTATCGTGCGATCGGGCGTTCAACATGTCGTTTTGGTAAGTTCTATTTCTGTCTACAACGTCGCTGCACTAAAGGATCATGACACTTTAGCCGAGGATTGCGCCGTGTGTGAACATGGCCGAGATGCCTATTCCTCTGCTAAATTACAGCAAGAATTTATGTTCAAAGAAGCTTCTAAGCAGCATGGTTTCACGCTAACGATCATACGACCAGGAGCCGTTTTTGGGCCTAAGCGGGCGTTCAACTCTCACATCGGCGCAGCGATCGGTCCGCTAATTGCGATGATAGACAGTGGTGGGCGGGTACCAATCTGCCATGTCAATTTGTTAGCGCAATGCCTGATGCACGCAGCTCAATCTCCCAACGGAGTGGAAAAGATTAATGTCGTTGATGATGCCCTGCCCAATCGGGATGAGTTTATTGCGGCCTTTCGAGACACTGGATGGCCCAAGCTAGCATTACGCCTACCACTTGGATTTGCTCGATTTTTAGCACAAATCACACCTGATCTCACTACTTTGCCCAGTTTGTTTAATCGTTCAGTGCTGGAAGCCCGGCACAAACCTTTGCAGTACAGCAACGCGCTGATGCACAATCGCCTAGGACCTGTCACAATGATGCCGTTTGAAGCAGCTATGAGACAGGCCATTGAGATCGAGCAGGGTCTGATCAAATGAATAACATTAAGACAAAGCCCATTGCCTATCTGACCGGTGAGTATCCACGTGCAACAGACACATTCATTCAACGAGAAGTCGCAGCACTTCGCGCACTTGGTCTGCCAGTTTTGACGTGTTCAGTGCGACGCACCGGGCCTGAGCACTTAGTTTGCGAGGAACAGAAGTCAGAGGCAGCGGCAACATTCTACGTACTATCAGCGGCCAGACCACTACGTTTGCTCCTATCACATCTAAGTTCATTCCTAATCCATCCGACGCGTTATCTGAGTGCACTTTGGCTAGCGATCAAAACGTCACCAGGCGGCATTAGATCTTTTTTGTTTCAACTTTTTTATTTTGCTGAAGCCGGCGTTCTTTCAACGTACATGCGAAAGAACGAAGTACGCCACCTACACAACCACATTGCTAAATCGTCCTGTACCGTCGCGATGTTAGCCTCTGAGATGTCGGGAATTCCTTACAGTTTCACGCTCCATGGACCAGACATTTTTTTTGAACCCGAGCATTGGCGGCTTGACGAAAAGATCGCCCGGGCACGCTTTGTGGTCTGCATCAGTCATTTCTGCCGATCCCAAGCCATGGTTTTTTCCCATCCACGTTACTGGCACAAACTTCACATAGTGCATTGTGGAGTTTATCTCGACCGCTATGCGAACACAGAAAATCCGATGGGACATAACCTGCTTTTCGTCGGACGTTTGGCACCCGTCAAAGGTCTTCCCATCTTGCTGCGCGCTTTAGGAGCACTGGTTGATAGTTTTCCTAATATTCATTTGTCCATAATTGGAGACGGTCCTTCTCGTGTCGCACTGGAACGTCAGGTGCAAAGCGCTAATTTAGAAAAACATGTTTCTTTTGCCGGTTATAAATCTCAAAATGAAGTCGCTAAGGCTCTGGTAAAGGCTGATCTTTTTGTGTTGCCAAGTTTTGCTGAGGGCGTTCCAGTTGTTCTGATGGAAGCCATGGCAGCTTCAAGACCCGTAGTGGCCTCACGCATCGCAGGTATTCCCGAACTGGTCACGCATGGCTCCTCTGGCCTATTGGTTCCACCCGGAGACCCCGATGCACTCACTTGCGCTATAGCGAAAGTTATTGGAAACCCATCGCGTGCGACAGCAATGGGAATTTCGGGGCGCGCTCAAGTGGAAACCGCATTCAACCTTAAGACTGAAGCCAAACGGCTGAAGACGTTGCTGGACGAGGCCGGACAATGAGCACCGCAATCGTTATTGGCCGGAACGAGGGGGATCGTCTTATTACCTGCCTGCAATCGCTCAAAAGCGAGGGCGTTGAAATTGTTTATGTCGACAGTCAATCGCTCGATAACTCGGTGTTACACGCGAGAGAGGCCGGAGCATTGGTGGTCGAGTTGACAAATGAACAGCCTGTTAATGCAGCACGCGCAAGACAGGCTGGCTTTAACGCTTTGCAAGCCATGGATAATTTACCAGAATTCATCCAATTTTTAGATGGTGACTGTACCGTTGTTCCCGGTTGGTTCTGTGCCGGTGAAGCTGCGTTGCGCGAGGACCCAAACTTAGGACTTGTTACAGGGTGGCGTGTAGAGCTCCATCCCGAACGATCTGTTTACAACGCTCTTTGCGAGTTCGAATGGCACCGCCCTGCTGGTGAGATTTCAGTTTGCGGCGGAGATATGATGGTGCGCAGCAGCATTTTTGCGCAAGTCGGCGGCTTTGACTCCGATCTGATTGCTTGCGAAGATTTTGATTTTTGTTTGCGTCTTGGTAAAGCTGGCGCAAAGCTAAAGCGTCTCCCCGTAAATATGACCATGCACGATGCCAACATGACCCAGTTTGGACAATGGTGGCGTCGTTCGGTGCGCGCGGGTCATGGTAACGCCGATGTGGGTGCACGCCATCCAATTGCATTTCGACGCGAACTGACACGCGCTTGGGTTTATGGGGGTCTTTTGCCGTTGGTCTTTATCATGGGGCTGGGAGGAGCGTCCTGGTTGTCACTATCGGTAGTGGCAGCCTATTCGGTAAATTATTTCCGCACATTGTTTGGGCTAATGGTAAACGGGCTCACAATTCGGCAGGCACCGCTACATGCTGCGCTGATCTTGCTGTCCAAGTTTCCAAACCTGCTCGGTATGCTTCTGTTTTACGTCAAACGCGCACGCGGCAAGAAGATGCAGATCATCGAATACAAATAAGCCCAAAGATCACTTTTTCGCCATATTTTTGGCTTGGTTTGATCGCTACACTACCCGAGGAGATAGAAGGATTTTTAATGACCAAAGTCGACACAGCATTGCAGAAAACACCTGCATCTGCGTCAGGGAACAAACTTCCAGTACAATTTGACCCAAACGTTCACTGGAATACGTTGCCTGAAGTGACGCTCAATACAAATCATCTGAATGCAAAAAATATAGTTACTGCGGAGCGCGCTCATCCAGCGCACGCCGCATTTGATATGCTGCGCACCCGTCTACTTCAAACATTAGCCGAATATGGGTGGACCCGGTTGGCTATAACTGCACCAACTCGCGGATGTGGAAGTAGCTTTGTTACCGCCAATCTTGCTTTGTCTATCGCAAGGCTCAAGGCAGTCTCTACTGTCGTACTCGATGTTGATGTGCGCGAGCGATCTCTCCACTCAACTCTCGGAATCACCCCGAGGAACAGCATGTCTGAGTATCTGAAAGGTATGATCGCTCCTGAGGATTTTTTTGTGCGTACGAGTCCCAATTTGGCCTTTGGGCTCAACAATCAAAACGAGTATAGCGCAGCTGAGATATTTCAGGATGAGATGGCTTCAGATGTCTTGGACGAATTGCAGGACCTCCTGAACCCAGATCTTATACTGTTCGACTTACCGCCCGCATTAGAACACGACGACGCCTTGGCCATTTTACCTAAGGTCGACTGCGTGCTGTTAGTAGCTGGCGCAGGCGAGTCAAAACCAGAGGACATCACAAAATTGGAACAGGTCTTGAGCGACGTGAAGCCAGTACTTGGTGTGATGCTTAACAAGGCCAACTCCTAGAAAATTGACCAGCGGGCAGCAAACTTTTCTGCAAGGCCACTAATTTCATCCGCCAACGACGGCTAATCCTATTCTCTAGTGATATTGTTAATCCAACTTTAAGCGAACAACTCGTGTTCGCGGAGGTGACCTAGCCTGCGGATTGCCCCATTCAGCTTTTGCGAACCCATTCCGTTTGTGCGAGCGCGCTGTCTTTAGACTGCCTTATGATCGCAAAATATAAAGGCATGTGTGGTGAAATTTCTTTTGGAGATTTCTGCGGGGTCCAACAAAAATACCCTTTCGAATATGTCTACTAATAATTTAGTTGACAATGACGAGGCCGCGCGGATAACAATTTGAATGCTGAAAAAACAGCACACATTACTTTGGGAGGAGAAAAGATGCGTAAGTATCTGCTCTCCGCGACCGCGGCTATGGCCGTCATCGCGGGGTCTGGAACAGCTATTGCCGATTCGGCAGCAGCCCAGAAATGGATTGATCAAGAATTTCAGCCATCGACTTTGTCGAAGGATGAGCAAACTGCCGAAATGGAGTGGTTTATCCAAGCCGCTGAGCCATTCTCAGGCATGGAAATCAACGTACTGTCAGAGGGTATTCCCACTCACGGTTATGAGTCCGAAGTTTTAACAAAAGCATTCGAAGAAATCACCGGGATCAAGGTTAATCACCAAATCCTTGGCGAGGGCGAAGTTGTGCAAGCCGTGCAAACGCAAATGCAAACGCAACGGAATCTGTATGACGGATACGTCAATGACAGCGACCTAATTGGAACCCACTCGCGTCTTCAGCTCGCCTACAACTTGACAGACCAGATGTCCGGTGACTGGTCGGCGACTACTTCGCCCACGTTGGACCTTGATGACTTCATGGGTATTCAGTTCACCACAGGCCCAGACGGAAATTTGTACCAATTGCCCGATCAGCAGTTTGCTAATCTTTATTGGTTCCGCAAGGACTGGTTCGACCGCGCCGACCTGCAGGATGCATTCAAGGCTAAGTACGGTTACGATTTAGGCGTTCCAGTTAACTGGTCTGCATATGAGGACATTGCCGAATTTTTCTCAAACGACGTTAAAGAGATTGATGGTGTCGCGATCTATGGCCACATGGATTACGGTAAGCGTGCACCTGACCTCGGCTGGCGTATGACCGATGCATGGCTTTCGATGGCAGGTGCAGGCTCTAAAGGTGAACCGAACGGTGTGCCAATCGATGAATGGGGCATCCGGATGGAAGCTGGGACCTGTAACCCGGTTGGCGCGTCTGTCTCTCGAGGCGGTGCGGCGAACGGCCCTGCAGCAGTCTACGCAATTCGAAAATGGGATGAATGGCTCCGTAACTATGCCCCTCCTGGTGCAGCAAGCTTTGACTTCTACCAGTCTTTACCTGCTTTGAGCCAAGGCAACGTAGCCCAGCAAATTTTCTGGTACACAGCTTTCACGGCCGACATGGTGAAACCGCAGTCTGAGGGAAATAATACAGTAGACTCCGACGGCAATCCTCTATGGCGCATGGCTCCATCACCTCATGGTCCATATTGGGAAACTGGCCAGAAGGTTGGTTATCAGGACGTTGGATCATGGACCTTCCTCAAGTCGACCCCCTCTGATCGTGCTCAAGCTGCGTGGCTCTATGCTCAGTTTGTCACTTCAAAGACTGTTGATGTGAAGAAATCGCATGTGGGATTGACGTTCACCCGTGATAGTTCGGTCAATCACGACTCCTTCACTGAAAGAGCTCCAAAACTCGGTGGTTTGGTCGAATTCTATCGTTCACCTGATCGCGTGGCGTGGTCGCCTACTGGCATTAACGTTCCAGACTACCCAAAGCTTGCCCAAATTTGGTGGCAGCAGATTGGTGACGTGAATTCCGGTGCGTTTACACCGCAAGAAGCGATGAATCGACTGGCTGAAGAAATGGACATTACGATGGCCCGCATGCAGTCAGCCGACGAAAGTGCCAACATTTATGGTGGCTGTGGTCCGCGCCTTAACGACCCCAAAGATGCCTCTGAGTGGTTGGGTAAAGGCGGAGCAAAGGCCAAATTGGCCAATGAAAAACCTCAGGGTGAGACCGTCAACTACGACGAGCTCGTCGCGCGCTGGGACAAGTAACCCGATAACTGCCTCCTCCTTCTGAGGGTGAGGTGCACTAGTGGCCGAAGCTATCTGATAGCTTCGGCCACGACGTACGCAAGGTACACTACCATGAGTATTGAGTTAAAAAGCGCCAGCAAAACTGTTCGTGGAATCACCCATATTCAGCCCACGTCCCTTAAGATGAGTACTGGTCATTTCAATGTACTGTTGGGCCAGACGGGGTCAGGGAAAACATCCCTTATCAAACTTATGGCGGGTCTAGACCCTTTGGCAACGGGGCAGATTTTTCTGGACGGTGAAGACGTATCAAAACTTTCAACCCAAAAGCGAAATATCAGCTTGGTTCACCAGTTTTTCGTGAACTATCCGCACATGAGTGTTTTCGACAATATTGCTTCACCCTTAAAAGTTACCGGAATGGCACCCTCAGAGATTGAGGGGCGCGTTCAAGAAGCGGCAGATATTCTTCAGCTCGGCCCTATGCTTAAGCGACGCCCTCATGAACTATCTGGCGGTCAGCAACAGCGTTGCGCGCTGGCCCGAGCAATTGCCAAAGAGAGCCGGGCTGTGTTTCTAGACGAACCCCTGGCCAACTTAGATTATAAACTGCGCGAAGAATTGCGCGAACAATTGCCAGAACTGTTTGCCGGGCGCGGCGCCGTTGTCGTCTACGCAACATCCGAACCCGAGGAAGCACTATTGTTAGGCGGAGAAACTGCGTTAATGGACGATGGTATTGTTACCCAGTTTGGCCAAACTGCTGAAATCTATCGCAAGCCAACTAATTTGACAGCAGCACGAGTGTTTTCAAACCCACCGATAAATGCAGCCGAAATTTCAAAAGTTGGAAAAGTCGCCAAGCTCCATGATGGTGTGAGCTGGGATATGCATGAAGATGCCGCTAATCTGCCCGACGGAGAATATGTGGTAGCCATACGGCCACACCATGTCCTACCAGTGAAACAAAGTGATGCGGACGTTGCACTAAATGGAATCGTACAGGTCACTGAGTTATCAGGATCGGAGTCCAGTGCGCATTTTCAAATGGGCGCAAATGGCTGGGTATCCCTTTCCGCCGGGGTACATTCTTACAAGGTGGGCGAAAACCACCAGTTTTTTATGGATGCAAAAAAGGCCTTTTACTTCGCTCCTGATGGGAGGCTCGTAGCCTGATGGCAAAAGTCACTCTTTCAAATCTGCGACATTCTTATTTGAGCAACCCGTCGCGACCCACAGATTATGCACTTAAAGAAATAAATCTCGATTGGAAGGATGGTGGAGCCTATGCATTACTAGGCCCATCCGGATGTGGGAAATCCACTCTATTAAACATAGTTTCAGGCCTCCTCACACCATCCGAGGGGCGTATTCTTTTTGATGGAAAAGATGTAACCAGCCTTGCGCCCGATCAACGCAACATCGCCCAGGTATTTCAGTTTCCAGTAATTTATGACACGATGACTGTGAGGGAAAACCTTGCTTTTCCTCTTCGAAATCGGGGTGTTGCTGAGTCAAAAGTTACCAAGCGCGTTGCTGAGATCGCAGAAATGCTCGAAGTGGGAGAGATGCTTGATACGCGAGCAGCACATTTATCACCCGACAACAAACAGAAAATTTCAATGGGGCGCGGACTGGTACGCGATGATGTAAATGTCGTCATGTTCGACGAACCGCTGACCGTGATTGACCCGCATCTAAAGTGGAAACTTCGCTCTAAACTCAAGGAGCTACATCAGCGCGTTCGTGCGACCATGATCTATGTCACACATGATCAGACAGAAGCGCTGACGTTTGCCGACCAAGTTGTGGTGATGCAGGAAGGCGAGGTTGTTCAAATAGGAACGCCAGTCGAGCTATTTGAGCGGCCCCAACACACTTTTGTCGGACACTTCATAGGGTCACCTGGCATGAATATCCTGCCCGCATCAGTCGAAAATAATAAAGTCATTTTCAATGGCAACACTGTTGCTGTCGAAGGCAACATAATCGGCAACGGTGGCACAACCGAGCTTGGTGTACGTCCCGAATTCGTATCCGTTTCGGCGACCGGCATCCCGGCGCGCGTACGAAAAGTTTCAGATATTGGGCGTCACGCAGTCATCGAAACAATGGTCGGTGATATGCGGGTACGGGCCGTGGCGGAAACGGCCCATTTCGAGCAAGGCACTGAAGTTCATCTAACCTTCAAAAAGGATCAAACGCGACTTTATCGTGACGGATGGATCGCAACTGAGGTGGCATCATGAAAACCGAAAATCAACGCGCATGGTTCTTTGTTCTTCCAGTTTTACTATTGGTCGCATTCAACGCGCTAGTGCCAATTATGACGGTGGTCAATTACTCTGTTCAAGAAACATTCGGGAACAACATCTTTTTCTGGCAGGGTCTTGACTGGTTCGAGCAAATTCTTCGCTCTGACCGCTTTCACGCAGCGCTTGGGCGGCAATTTATGTTCACGTTCCTGATATTGGTTATTGAGGTTCCATTGGGCATTATCGTTGCCTTGTCGATGCCGCGAAAAGGGTTCTGGGTGCCAGTCTGTCTGGTAACCATGGCGCTTCCAATGCTGATCCCTTGGAATGTAGTTGGATCAATGTGGAATATCTTTACCCTGCCTAACATCGGTTTACTGGGATACTTCATGAACGATGTTCTGGGCGTAAATTATGACATGACGCAGCAACCAATTTCTGCATGGATAACAATCGTCGTAATGGATGTCTGGCATTGGACTTCGCTAGTGGTGCTCTTGTCATACGCAGGTTTGGTATCTATCCCTGATGCGTATTATCAAGCAGCTAAGATCGACAGCGCAAGCCCATGGAAGGTTTTTCGCTACATTCAGCTACCCAAAATGAAAACTGTACTGACGATTGCTATCCTTTTACGGTTCATGGACAGCTTTAATATCTACACTGAACCCTTCGTCCTGACAGGTGGCGGCCCAGGCAATTCAACAACCCTATTATCGATTGATTTGGTGAAGATTGCGCTTGGCCAATTTGATTTAGGCCCCGCCGCTGCAATGAGCCTAATCTACTTCGCAATCACCTTGCTGGTTTCTTGGTTATTCTACACGCTGATGACAAAGGATGACGCGCAATGAGAAAACGCTCCATCATTCCGATCCTCTATATCTTGTTTTTATTGCTACCAATCTATTGGCTGGTAGCTATGAGCTTCAAAACAACAGGGGAAATCTTATCTGGCTTCAGCCTGTTTCCACAAACCTTCACACTCGAAAATTATAAGGTCATTTTTACTGATCCGACTTGGTATTGGGGTTATATCAACTCGATCATTTATGTATCCCTCAACACCGTGATATCTGTATGTGTTGCATTGCCCGCGGCATACGCGTTTTCACGTTACCGGTTTCTCGGCGATAAGCAGTTATTTTTCTGGCTTTTGACAAACCGTATGGCCCCTGCAGCGGTATTCGCGCTACCCTTCTTCCAATTGTACTCATCTGTTGGTCTGTTTGATACCTACCTCGCAGTTGCCTTGGCACATTGCCTATTTAACATCCCATTGGCGGTCTGGATTCTTGAGGGCTTCATGGGTGGAATCCCCAAAGAGTTAGACGAAACTGCCTACGTTGATGGCTATTCATTTCCACGATTTTTCATCACGATCTTTCTTCCAACAATCAAAGCCGGGGTTGGCGTTGCAGCATTCTTTTGCTTCATGTTTTCGTGGGTTGAGCTTTTGCTTGCGAAAACACTCACAGCTGTACAGGCAAAGCCGATCGCCGCTACAATGACCAAAACAGCGTCCTCAGCGGGATATGAACTCGGTTTACTTGCGGCAGCGGGCACCCTGACTATTATTCCCGGTGCCATCGTGATCTATTTTGTCCGAAATTACATTGCCAAGGGCTTTGCCTTGGGGAGGGTTTAGAAATGCGCCCAATTTGGCATTTATTAGGGGTCTCTCTAGCCTTTACCACCTCAGCGTCTGCGCAGGGTTGGGGAAATGTCGCCAAGAAAGAAGTTGACGAAGGGTTTTCTTGGATTGCCCCACTGTGGCCTTCTTTTTGGATGGCATGGACCCCAGCTACGTTTTTGCTATTTTGCGGGCTCTTTAGTGCGATCGCTGTGATCGGAATTCTAGAAGTGGTGAAGTATCGCGATGGAATTGAACGGCGGGGGCTTTTGGGACTAACCACCACTTTAGGCGATCGATTATTCATTTCCCTTCTCGGCACCGCCTATATATTTTTGGCCTGGTTAGGGATTTTTGGCCAAACTCTGTGGTGGCCGTTAGCCATCAGCATCGCGTGGGGCGTATTTTGCTTCCGAAAAGTCTAAAATTTACATTCTGCAACCAATTGACTAGTGTTCATACGCAGTGAACATTGCATATGATTTTCTTAGGATAAATCGGTGATGAAAAAGAAAAAGAAAAATCTACTGACTGAGGTGGAACTGGAGTTCATGAATGAACTTTGGGCAATAGACGAGGGCACTGTTCGTGACGTTTTGGGGCGTTTGCCCGAGTCCCGAGGCCTGGCTTACACATCTGCTGCGACCATTTTACGAATTTTGGAGCAAAAGAGTTTTGTCACCAGCAGGAAAGAGGGCAAGAGCCACGTCTACATTCCGACACTAGCTCGTGACGCATACCAGTCACGTTCGCTGAAGGATCTTTCTGCAAAGCTGTTTGATGATATGCCTGCGTCACTCGTAGCGCGTCTTGTTAACGACGAAGATCTTACTGAGGAAGCATTGGGGCAAATCCGAGCAGTTGTAGATCGGAGGTTAAAGAATGATTCCGGGTGAATTGCTACTGGACGCGTTTTTAAACGCAAATATTCTTCTTTCAGTTGCATATCTAATATGGCGCTGTGTTCGAGGATTGATGGCCCGAACCGGAATGGAGCAAGCATACGGATCGCAACTCAAAATTCTAAACAGTGTTTTTCTTTTAATCATCTTTTCGCCCCTAATCATTCATGCCTACCTATCATTGAAGAATGTTGGTTTCACTATCAACGTGAACTTCAACCTTTCTGACATGGTCGTTTCCCACTACCTTAATGGTGGCTTTGAAATGAAGGCCTCCGACCTTGAGGGTTTGATACGCATGCGCGACACGTTCATGCTAAATGTGGTCAACGGTGATGGTTGGATTGCGCAAATCGTTATCGCCGTATTTTCTGTTGGCTTCATCTTGGGTGTGACACGACTTTTTTACTCGATTAAATGCCTCCGTGGAATTGTAAAGAAAAGTTACAAATGGCGCAGCTTTGGTCGCATTCGTATTCAATTATCAGACCGCACGTTGGTGCCTTTCTCCACGCGTGGATTGCGCTGTTATTATGTCGTGCTTCCCTCCCACATGCTAGCGCAGTCACATGAACTCCGAGTATCAATCGCCCATGAGCTACAGCACATCCGACAGGGCGACCTTGAATGGGAAATCTTCCTTGAAGCGCTCAAACCGCTTTTCTTTCTCAACCCATTTTTCCATGCTTGGAAAAGGCAGATTGAAGACTTGCGTGAGTTTAACTGCGACAGCAAGGTTTTAAATCGTGGGGTGATTGATGTTAAAACCTATTGTGAAACTCTTCTGTCTGTATGCCAAAATACACTGCGACGTGACAGAGCCTTTGTCATTGCTGTTCCAAAAGTAACGCTTGTTACGGCCAACAGATCACTTGCGCGCCAAGGAAAATTAGGACTTCTGGAGCATCGCATTCTTTCAGCGCTGGATCTACGTCCGATCAAGAGGCAAAAATTTATGTTTGTGATGACCACTCTGCCACTGGCAGTTGTGCTGTTGATCACAACTATTTGCGTTCAGAGATCTGGTGACTGGAGTCAGGACAGATTGATGCTGTCGACTGTGGTGAACCTAGAGCGGCTTGACGAAATCAACCGTTTGTCGACTTTCGGGCGTATACGGAATTAAGGTGGAGTTGGCACCTGATAATTAATCAACTTTTGGGTCGGTAAAAAGAAAATGTATTCACACCGGACGTAAAACTTAATCGCTGATTTCTCGGTAAAGATTTTTTTTCATTCATCTTCACTTGCTTTCACTTACTTTTTCAACTGAATGCAGAATTATTCTGAACGATTTTGGATCAACTTGTTTTTAGCAAACAAAACAATGCCAGACATGTTTTTGAGAAGGATACGGTACTGGAAAATTTTTTATTTTCAAATTTTAAACAAGCAATCGATAATCTTGGAAGTTAAATGACGTAGTTGCTCAGCATTGTTTAGCCTGCTAGATCGTTGTCTCTTTCAATTAGCTCTCGGGAGCCCGTTATGGATAAAAAAACCCAGATTGAACTTGAAGCAGCAGCATTTCGCACGCTGCGAGAACACCTGATGGAAAAGCGCACAGATGTTCAGAATATCGATATGATGAATTTAGCGGGCTTTTGCCGCAATTGTTTGAGCCGCTGGTATCAGGAAGCAGCCAACAAACAAGGCATCGAAATGACTAAAGATGAAGCTCGTGAAATATTCTACGGTATGACAATGGACGAGTGGAGGTCCAATTATCAGACTGAAGTCACCAATGAAAAAAAGGCGGAATTTGATGTTGCATTTGCCAAGAATGTCAGCGGAGGGACGTAAACACGGTGGGCGCCTGCCTAACTGAAATCAAGAATTATTAAGTTTACTTTTTTCTTGAAGTCGAAACTTTTTTAATCGCGCTTGCAGCGTAGTGAGAAATCCGAACCTTCTTGACAGACGAGACACTGTCAAACATTGGCTGCAGGGACGTCCTAATCGTTGAACTACCGGATAGCTATGCGTCTACGCCAATCTAACCCACATGTGTGCTGGCCTTTTAAATAACTCGACAATTGACTGAACAAATTTCTCGTGTTGCCAAATCCAAAATTCACCACCGTCATGCATTAACGGACATGCACGCAGGTGCGTAACAGAGGCACAAGCACAAAAGATTACTTTGTGATAGGTTTCACTACAATCGGCCAACCGCATGCAACTCTGCGAAGACAATTCCTTACGAATTCCAAACCTTGGCAGAACTGAAGCACGCTACTTTCGGCTCAGCGTGCCAATCAAATCCTCTTGAGCAATGCCGCGGCGGCCGATAGACCATTTAGAGCATCTTAGGAGTCCGCCTGCCATGTCAATGAACAGTTTTGGCCACTTATTCCGAGTTACAACCTGGGGTGAAAGTCATGGCCCTGCTTTGGGCGCCTCGGTAGATGGCTGCCCTCCGGGCATCCCAATAACGCCAAAAATGCTGCAGCACTGGCTGGACAAGCGCCGTCCTGGGCAGAATAAAAACACCACGCAGCGCAAGGAGCCGGACGTCGTCAAGATACTGTCGGGCGTTTTTGATGGACAAACAACCGGCACGCCGATCCAGCTGATGATCGAGAACACTGATCAGCGCAGCCGCGATTACGGTGATATTTCTGAAACCTTTCGGCCCGGTCACGCCGACATAACCTATTGGCAAAAATACGGCATTCGCGATTACCGCGGCGGCGGACGCAGTTCAGCTCGCGAAACTGCTGCCCGGGTGGCTGCGGGTGGAGTTGCTCGTGAGGTCATCAATGCGATTTTACCAGGTGTTGAGATCAAGGGTTATATGACCGCTATGGGCGATTTGGATATTGACCGGGCTGCGTTTGAATGGGATGCCATCGACCATAATGATTTCTGGATACCTCAGAGCCATGAAGTTGCTCAAAAATGGGAAAAATATCTGCAGTCATTACGTAAAGCCCACGACTCAGTCGGCGCGGTAGTCGAAGTTGTTGCTCGCGGCGTTCCAGCCGGGTTGGGTGCGCCGATTTATGGGAAACTAGACACAGATTTAGCAGCCGCAATGATGTCGATTAACGCAGTAAAGGCCGTTGAAATAGGCGAAGGCATGGCCTCAGCTCGGTTAAAGGGCACACAAAACGCAGATGAGATTTTCATGGGTGATAGTGGCCCAGAATACAGTTCGAACCATGCTGGGGGTATTCTCGGTGGAATTTCCACTGGTCAAGATTTGGTGGTTCGATTTGCTGTAAAACCAACGTCGTCAATCCTCAGTCCGCGTAAATCAATCCGCAAGGATGGTACACCAATCGAAGTTATCACCAAAGGGCGCCATGACCCCTGCGTTGGTATCCGTGCCGTTCCAGTCGGTGAGGCAATGATGGCTTGTGTGGTTTTGGATCACCTGCTGCTGCATCGTGGTCAGGTTGGTGAAAACCAAGGGAAGATAGGCTGAAATGGAAACCTTGCGGCACGATTTACGCCGCATTGTCTCCCAGCACATGCGAGAAGACCCAGCGCACGACATTTCCCATCTCGATCGCGTCTCCCACAATTGTGAAAACATCGCAATCTCTGAGGGTGGCACCCTCAGCAAGTGCCTTCTTGCTGCAGCTTACCTACACGACCTCGTTAATTTACCAAAGAATGACGCTAATCGTGCAAGTGCATCGAAACATTCCGCACAGGCTGCAGGCCCGCTCCTTACCAAACTTGGCTTTGAGCCAGAGGAAATTGCACGTACGCAACACTCAATCGCCGCGCATAGCTTTTCAACCTCTGTAACACCCGAAACGCTCGAAGCGAGAATTCTGCGTGATGCAGACAGGCTTGACGCACTTGGCGCGATAGGAATTGCTCGCTGTTTGCTGGTTTCTGGCAATTTGAACCGAGCACTCTATGATCCAAACGACCCATTTGCTGAAAATCGCTTGTGCAACGATCAACTTTTTTCAATGGACCACTGGCCAGTTAAGTTGCTGCGTTTGCCCGACGACATGCTAACAAATACTGGTAAGATGATGGCAAGAAAACGCGTTACCGTAATGTTGCGCTTTGCCCATGAATTAGCCGGAGAACTTGGCACTGAGCTACCAACCGATTGGAACGCTACCACTTGACCGTAATCTTAGTCACTACGTTTCTGCTCTAGGTTAATTACATCACCAACCATTAAGTTGCTGTTAATGAGTCGTTTTTAAATCGAATTTTAGCGTGTTTTACAGATCTGCCGTAGACAAGACAGCGCTGGCCTAGACGATTTACGTCTTAGCTAGTCGCAGTGCATCCAACTTGATCTGATTAGTCTAGTCATTTTTCTGATTGGATGTTTTTTGGTAAATCCCTTGCGAAAAAAATCGTTTGGTCCTGCTGCCCTAGGAAAGGTCCAATATTAAGCTCATCAGAAAATCTTCCTTGCTCCAGAAATTTTTGTCAGAAATTAGAGTTTTATCCCAACTTGCTAACCTTTGGTTAAATTAGTTCTGGCTGTTTTTGTTTGCCCACTGCCGCAACTAGTCGGACAATCTTTTTAGAGGTTATCCCTACCTCGGCCAATGCTGACCAAATTTCTATTTGGTCTAGAAGTTGCCCTCTGGTGCATGCCCTTGCCAAAACCTGGAACGTATCCGTTGAAATTACTGCAATCAGTAGCCGCATCTCTGTCCGAGTTAATCCCCTGCAACTCTTTAATGGGAACGACCCGAGCAGCATTATAAATGCTTACAGGAGGTAAATTTTCTATTTTTCAAATTTTGTTTTGAGGCTCAATTATTTATGAGATTACCATGCAACAGGTACCGAAACTGGGCCACGAAAGGCCCACCCTCGGAATGTGGTGCTCCCGTCAAGCCGAAGCTCTGGCAACCTATCAAAGATCATTGGCAACGCGACTTCAGCAATCAGGCACCGCGACGCCCATGCTCCAGCACAGAAATGTGGGCCAGCGCCAAAACTGATCGCAGCTTTAATATCTTGCGTGATGTCAAAATCGTCTGGATGCATGAACACAGTTTCATCTCGGTTGCCAGAACCAAACATCAAAAATACCCTGTCTTCAGGGTCAAATGTGACACCCTCAGTTTTGAATTTCTTCGTGACACGGCGCGGAGACATTCCAATAGGTGATACCCAGCGCGCATACTCTTCAAACACCTGTAACCAAGTCGCGGCACCGCAGCGTACCATCGCAAATTGGTCAGGATGGGTTAAAATCGCCCATGCCGCCCCAGAAATCGCATCACGGGGCTCATTCTGTCCCCCACTTATCACCAGTTTAATATTTGCCCTGATTGCACTTTCTGGCAGGCCAGCCTGCATCATCACAGACAACATAGAGCTGTCCGGAGACCTGTTAAGCTCAATAATCCGAGTATCGATATGCTCGTCAATCGAAGCAGTACACTTCCAGCAATTGCTTTCGACCAAAGCGTCTCCTGCATAGTTGGCGCAACCGTCAATCATCCCCTGACTGACACGGTCCATCTCTTGCCAAGTCATATTGGTCAAACCTGTCATTGCCTTCAGCGCCTCTCCAGAAATCGCTCGCGCAATATCTGCCACCAGATCTGCGTGTCGCGCCGGTGCGATGCGATCCAGTATCCTTGAGGTAGAAGAAATGAATTGACCCTTCCAAACATCCCGCACAGTTTTCGGTGAAACGGTTGGAAAAATTGCTTTGCGGTCTGCTTGATGTGAGGGTCCATCCTTACGCATCATATTTTGCCCCATAAGCAACGTCATCAAGCCATTCGGTTGATCCGAGGAAAACACGTCAACTTTCTTTTCGTTCACAAAGATCCCATTACGTCGGGTGATAAGCGTAGCACCAAGCTGCGGTACAAAAGCGATTGGAAAATGCTTTCGCATCCGTTTCAAATCCGGATATGGGTCTTCCGCGAATGCGGTCGGATCAATATCATATACTGGCGCATCGGACATAGCATAACATTCCCCTGCTGTTATCCTCTCATTGCGCGCTGGTTGCCGCAAGCGTGGTCAAGCTCATTGCCAGTTCAATACTACTTTACCAGACGCACCCGACCTCATTGCCGCAAAGCCCAACTCAAAATCATCTACGTCAAACCTATGCGTGATGATGCGGCTAACATCGAGACCGTTTTGGAGCATAGCGATCATCTTGTACCATGTCTCAAACATTTCTCGGCCGTACACACCCTTGAGTGTAATCGCCTTAAAAACAATGTTGCTCCAGTTGACCGGCGATTGACCCGGTGGAATACCTAAAAGTGCAATCTTGCCACCCATCACTAGCCCTTCAACCATCTGATCAAGCGCAGCTTGGCTACCAGACATTTCCAAACCAACATCAAATCCTTGGGTCAATCCGAGCTCGTCAATTACGTCACGTAGATCTTCACGCCCAACATCAACGGTCCTGACCGTTGGCACCACGTGCTCAGCCAACGTTAGCCGATCAGAATTAATATCAGTTATAACTACATTGCGTGCGCCAGCATGACGCGCCACCGCAGCTGCCATAATACCGATAGGTCCAGCTCCCGTGATCAATATATCCTCGCCTAAAAGATCGAAACTAAGCGCAGTATGAACGGCATTCCCTAGCGGATCGAGAATGGCACCAATTTCGTCTGGAATGTCATCCGGCAACGGCACTACATTGAACGCGGGCAGGCGAAGGTACTCTGCGAAAGCTCCCTGTTCGTTCACACCTATTCCTCGCGTTCCTGGATCTAGGTGAAATCTGCCTGACCGGCTTTGGCGGCTGTCATGTTCAATCAGGTGCCCTTCACCCGAACAACGCTGACCAATCCTAAGCCCAGTCACGTTGCGCCCAATTTCGACAATCTCTCCCACAAATTCATGCCCAATAATTTGCGGCACTGGCACCGTCGTTGAGGCCCATTCATCCCAGTTCCAGATGTGAATATCAGTCCCACAAATACCAGTTTTATTTATGTGGATTAACACTTCTTCCTCACCAATCTCTGGGACCGGTGCATGCACTGTCCAAAGACCTTCACGTGGGAAGGATTTTTCAAGCGCCTTCATCATGTTTGGTTTTAGCACTAGATTACCCCTAGTTCAGACCCGACCTTATCAAATGCGTCGAGGGCTCGATCCAGTTGTCTGCGCGTCAGCGCAGCATTCATTTGTGTTCGAATTCGGGCCTGATCGCGAGGAACTACCGGGAAAAAGAATCCGCTGACGTAGACACCATTATCGAACAAACGCGTCGCCATGTCCTGCGCCAATTTTGCATCACCTAACATGACCGGAACGATTGGATGTTCACCCGGCAGAATGTCAAACCCCAACTTTTCCAACCCCCGACGCCAATATAGCGCGTTTTCAAATAAACGGACACGATCGGACTGACCTTCTTCGATTAAACGGATCGCCTCTATCGCAGCCGCTACAACACTAGGCGGTAGTGAATTTGAAAAAAGATAAGGGCGAGCGCGCTGACGCAAAAGATCAATCACAGGCTGCGGACCGCTGATATAACCGCCGATCGCTCCTCCCAATGCCTTCCCAAGCGTTCCAGTCAAAATATCCACGTCCACACCGAAATGATCTGGCGTGCCAGCGCCGTTTGGGCCCATAAAACCTGTGGCGTGGCAATCATCCACCATAACGAGAGCATCATACACTTTTGCTAAACGGGTGATCTCCGGCAGGTTTGCCAAATATCCATCCATACTGAATACCCCGTCCGTTGCGATCATGATATGGCGCGCACCCTCTTCGCGCGCGCGCGCCAAAATTAACTCGAGGTCCGCCATGTCATTATTTACGTAGCGGTATCGCTTGGCTTTACATAGGCGAACACCATCAATAATTGAGGCGTGATTGAGACTGTCAGAAACAATTGCGTCTCCCGGGCCAAGAAGAGGCTCAAACAAACCACCATTAGCATCAAAACAGGCAGCAAAGAGTATAGCGTCATCCTTGTTTAAGAAGGTCGCCAATTTCTGTTCCAACTTCCGGTGGAGGTCCTGTGTACCACAAATGAAGCGCACAGACGCCATGCCAAACCCACGTTCGTCCATAGCTGCACGCGCTGCCGAAATGAGCGCAGGATTGTCTGCCAGGCCAAGATAATTATTCGCACACAGATTGATGACGTCAAATTCACCCACCTTTATCTCTGCAGCTTGCGGAGAGTTAATGATCCGCTCATGCTTCATTAAGCCCTCAGCATCGATCTGGCGAAGGGTATTTGAGAGGTGGGCTAGAAAAGAAGAAGTCATTAGTGCCTCCATGATTCTATGAAACTCTACCATAACGGATTAATTTCCGAAATACTGGACTTTAATATCTTGGATAAAAATCCGCTATTTCGGATTTATGGCGACTTTTCAGACTGGAGCGTTTGGATCGAGCCTTGAACAAAATCGGCTTATTCAAGCGTTTTGAACAACCAGAAAAACACGTGCAGGGCCTTTATGCGCTCGAATCCCGTGGGTTATGTCGGCATCGTATCTTGCAGTATCGCCCTCCCCAACAACTTCAACAATATCGCCAGACACTACTTCGACCAGACCATCGATAACCGTAAGGTGCTCACGCGCACCGCGCGTATGAGGCTGACTTTCCAAAAACCCAGATGCGGTGAGGCGAATATCATAAACCTCGTGCTTGCCTGCATCTTCTGGCGGCGACAAGATGCGAATACAGCAACCCTTACCCCGGTTTTCAAATGTGGGAACCTGTGCATCACGCAATATTTCAATCTTCTTTGATGCGGCTCTTTCGTCCAGCAACCCTGCAAAATCAACCTGCAATGCTCGAGTCAGATTCCAAAGCGTCGCAATTGTTGGACTCGACTCACCGCGCTCAATCTGACTGACCATTGAGCGAGATACGCCGGAAAGCTTCGCCACCGCATCTAATGAAAGCCCTTGGCCTCGCCGCGCTTCCCTAAGCCGAGTGGGAAGTAAGTTGAGTATCTTTTGCTCATCTTCCATACTCCAGACCTGCCGTGAAACCCTTGAAGATGTCAATCGTCCTATTGTGACGGCACGTCTAAGCTGACTCTCAATACTGCATCTGCATATGATAATTTTAGGTTTACAAGAGGAGACTTTAATGTCTGACATCGTTATTTTAGGTAGCGCGCGCACCGCCATTGGAACGTTTGGCGGATCACTAGCCAAAACATCACCAATTGAACTTGGTACAGTTGCGACTAAGGCCGCCTTGGAGCGCGCCGGTGTCAGTGGTGGGCAGATCGGCCATGTTGCCTTTGGCCACGTAATCAACACTGAGCCACGCGACATGTATTTATCCCGCGTGGCCGCGATGCAAGCTGGTATCCCAGACACCTGCCCAGCAATGAACGTAAACCGACTTTGTGGCTCAGGGGCTCAGGCGATCGTTTCAGTTGCCCAATCGTTAATGCTTGGTGATGCTGATTTTGGCGTAGCTGGCGGCGCTGAAAATATGAGCCGCTCGCCTTACATTATACAGGCCCAGCGCTGGGGTCAGAAAATGGGTGATGTAAAGACGCTGGATATGATGCTTGGCGCCTTGAACTGCCCGTTTGGCACAGGCCACATGGGCGTAACCGCAGAAAACGTTGCTGACGAACATGACGTGAGCCGCGAGGACATGGACTCTTTCGCACTGGCGAGCCAGTCACGGGCCGCTGCCGCACTTGAAGCAGGCTACTTCAACGACCAAATCGTCCCAATTGATGTCAAAGTGGGACGAAAAGTTGTGTCTTTTGAAAAAGACGAGCACCCAACAGTTTCCTCTATGCAGAAGCTTGGAAGCCTGCGCCCCGTATTCAAGAAAGACGGCCGGGTCACAGCAGGCAACTCATCGGGCATTAACGATGGCGCTGCCGCAATTATTCTGGCTCGGGCAGAGGCTGCTGAAAGAGCTGGTCTAAAGCCAAAATTCCGGCTGCTAGGCTATGCACATGCTGGTGTTAGGCCTCAGGTGATGGGCATTGGCCCTGTACCTGCAGTCGAAAATTTACTCAAAAAAACGGGTTTATCGATTACTGATTTTGACGTAATCGAGTCAAACGAGGCGTTTGCTTCACAAGCAATTGCCGTCAATAGGCGCCTCGGCCTGAACACCAAAAAAGTCAACCCAAACGGTGGCGCCATTGCACTTGGCCATCCCGTTGGCGCGACTGGCGCCATCATCACAGTGAAAGCATTATGCGAACTTGAACGCACCGGTGGCTCTAAGGGTTTAATAACCATGTGTATAGGTGGCGGCCAAGGCATAGCGCTGGCCGTAGAGCGCATAGAAAATTAGAAACTTGGCGTCGCGCTTGCACCATCGTGTCACCATCATGATGCTGAACTCGTTAAGTAAAGGGGGCATAACTTGGCCTACCACCCTTACTGTTTATTTAGTCCAGCCAAACACGCACACGGTCTGACTGACCAACCGCGTCAACGACTGTGATTATTGAAGCCCCCGCTTCATCAAGAGGTAGGTAAATATCCTGCTGACGTATTCCGGTCATCAACGGGGCTCCATTGGCCAGTATAGTATAGGGCTTGTGTCCATATTTCACCTTAATCGTCAGCCCCTCGCCCACTCTGACAAGCCGGGCACCATCTGGGGGAAACGCAACCCGGACGGTATCCGCTGGTGCCAGAAAAACTGCATTCCGTCCCCTGAACTTGCGCAGAGGATCCGGCAACTGCGCGTTTGACAGCAGAATAGTTTCTGGAGGTGGTGGGCCCAATGGCGCGAGGTCGGGTTTAATGCGTTGATACATGTCAAACAGTACCGGCGCTGCCACTGCCGCACCGAATGCCCCGGGGACAGGTGTTCCGTCAGGGCGTCCAATCCAAACACCAGCCACATGCTGCCCATCATAGCCTATCGCCCACGTATCACGATGGCCGTAACTAGTACCGGTCTTGAAGGCCAAGCGATTTGATGGTGCGCCGGGCGGTGGCGCAATTCCCGACAATATATGGCCCAAATGCCACGCTGTAGACCTACTCATAACACGTTGCGTTTCAACAACCTCCTCATCCAAACGCCAGTTCAATTCAACACCAACGCCCCCACGTGCTTGCATGACATAAAGTTGCACCAACTCTTCAAGGGTGACACCTATACCACCCAGTGCCATTGCTAAGCCAGGTTGACCATTCGGTAACCTTGGATCTGTCCCCGCCTTGCGCATCGCGGCCAAAAGATTAGCGGGACCAACTTCATCGACTAACAATACAACCGGAAGGTTGAGCGATTGCTGCAGCGCTTCAGAGACACGCAATTCGCCGCGAAACGCTCCATCAAAATTCTGCGGCGCATAGGTTCCAAAACGAACCGGACGGTCGTTAATCATAGTCTCCGGATGGGCGAGTCCCCGATCAAAAGCCAATCCATATACTAAAGGCTTCAAGGTCGACCCCGGAGACCGCCGCGCCCGCGACATATCAACAAACCCCTGACGATGATCTCCTTGCCCGTAGCTCGCCGATCCAACTGAAGCAAGAATCTCACCCGTCGCGTGATCCGCCACGACCATCGCGATAGAAAGCCGCTCCCCAAGTCCCAATAGAGCCTGCGCCGCCAGTTTCTCCAGAGAAGACTGCAACGTTTTGTCGATAGTTAGCCAATGCACCTGACGATCCGGCTTGTTACTCGCAGCCCGATCAGTCAGATGCGCCGCCAATCTTGGAAAATCACGCCTTTTTACTGGGACAGACTCGCCTAGGGCTGCAAAAAAATCGTCATCCGTCAAAACCCCTGCCTTTACGGCGCGCCGCAAAACCCGAGCCCGCGCTGACCGTGCCACAGCTGCGGCTTGATCAGGCCGACGGGCGTTCGGGTTTTGCGGCAAAGCCACCAAGAGAGCAGACTCAGCAGGCGTCAATCGGCTTGGCTCTTTGTCGAACCATGCCAGTGAGGCCGCACGAATACCTTCCAGATTGCCACCAAACGGTGCATGGGTAAGATAAAGGCCGAGAATTTCTTGCTTGGAAAGTTTGCGCTCAATGGCTAGCGCCAGCCTAAACTGGCGCAGCTTACCTTGCCAACGTCCAGTGCCCGAATTTTCGAGCAAGCGCGCCACCTGCATTGTCAGAGTAGAGCCCCCCGATACGATCGCGCGCGACCAGAGCGCCTGCCAACCCGCGCGTAGCATTGCACGCAAATCAACACCGTCATGCTGAAAAAACCGTTTATCTTCATAAACGAGCAACATCTTCAGGTAAGTTTGATCGACCTGATCAGGCCTCGCCCCAAGCCGCCAGATGCCATCGTCGACAGTGTAGGCCCGGAGTAGTTGTCCATCACGGTCACGCATTTCAACCGAGGTATCGGCGAGCAGGACCGGCAGCTTTGCAGAAACTATCCAATTATTAAACGCATCTCTTGCGCCTGCTCCAAACAGGAGCAGCCCTACAAGCACAAATGGCCAAATGCGGCGCATTATTCCTTTACGACCAGCTGTGTAGCCGACGTGCGTGCACGGTATTGGGGGCGATACATATCTTCAACAACGGCAGCCGGGTGATGATAAATTCCGGGCGATACTGCCCGCACTATATAGGCAAGCTGGAACGCACTGTTTGAGCGCCAGTCGACTGCTGCGAGGAATCGGTCCGATCGAAATTCGCTGTGCTCGGCGCGGGCCGGGTCCAGCCATTCTAACTCTCGAACGTCGCCACTACTCAGGAGGCTGGGATTGTCGATCTCAAACCCAGCCGGCAAGGGATCATTAATCATAAGGCGTGCACCGCCGCTTTCAAAGGGCTTCACTGTGAGCACCACGACAAAACGATCTCCAGAGCGAACATCTTCCGGGTCCATGCCATCACCATCTGTGGTGAAATATTGACGATCAATAGAATAACCATATCCACCCTTCTCAACGAGGTAGTTTGGAACACCGATTGCAGTAAGAGTAACATCAGTCGGTGTTGTGCCGTCGTTACTAATTTTTAACGGAGTCGACAACATATCGCTTTCAAAAGCTCGCAGTAGTGGCCCTTCGATTGAGATCCCATTTATACTAAGATTATTCATCGTATCGTCTTCGATTAAAGCATGCGCGGCCATCAATGACCAAACCGATTCCTGAGTTGACAGGGTCCGCCCTGGAGTGGAGATACGCTGCGCCAAATCTGCGCGATCCACGGCCATACTGTCAGACTCAACTGCCAAGGCCAGAACGCCAGCGGCATCGCGCAAGCGCGTACCGTAGTCTGCGCGCCAAAATTGTGACGGCGCCTCTGACCAACGCCGCCCGATCTGGCTGGCGGCCTGCCGGAACATCCGGTCCGCACGCGTCTGATCTCCATAATACGCAAGTGCGGCGCCAAGCTGAGCCGCGGCCAATGGTGAGCCAAACGCTTCAGCCTTGACGTCGGCGTAGTAGCGAAGATCTCCCATAGCCGCTGCGCCTTCACGCGCCAGAACCATCAAAGCATAGGCAACATCTTCACCTCCCCTGTCGAAATCTGGGGCATAATTGATGCGGTTTCGTAGGTTGTCCATCGCCTGGCGGAAGGCGAGGTTTGGCACATTATATCCTTTAGCACGTGCACGCGATAGGAAGTCACTGACATAAGCATCCAGCCAGAAATCACCACTTTCTGCACGCCACAAACCAAAGGCACCGTTATTGGCTTGCCGTGTCAAAATGCGCTCGATTGACTGGTCAATCCTGTCTCGTACGTTGGCACGGGACGCAAGCCCGAGTGCACTGCTTACCCTATCAAAATACAATAATGGTAGCGCCCTAGACGTAACCTGCTCCGTACATCCGTACGGATAGCGATCCAGCGTTTGCAAAAGTCCCGGAGCGTCGAGTCGCGCCAAAGCGCCGGACGATATCACTGCCGACCCTGTCCCGGGCCGCATATTGGCAAAAAGATTGGTATCAAGCGTCATGGCTTCACCCGCGGTCAATCCAATCCTTTGCGTCGTACTTATCTCGGGGTCATTGGCTCTAACGGGTAAAGTCAGTGTTTTAATTAACTGCTTGCCATCCGGTGTGGTGACCGCAACATGCAAGCTATGATCACCAACGTCTTGTGCCGCGATTGGAATGGTTAACCGTTGCGTTGCCTTCTCAGCAAGCGTCATACCCGAAGGCACTACCCCTGCATCAAGCACTACGCCCTCAGCCAAAATATCCAACCCAATCCGGCCCGCAGGTCCTTCCGCGTGCACGACTTCCAGCAAAAGGCGACTACTGTCACCTGGTGCAAGGAACCTCGGCAGGCTCGCTGTCACTACAACAGGATTTCGTACGAGCACATCTTGGTCAGCCTGACCGACCGACGTTGCAGTCCACGCAATAGCCATTAACCGGACCGTTCCGTTAAACTGCGGTAAATCGAAAATCACTTTGGCCTGACCATTCTCATCGACCTGAACAGGTCCCGTGAAATGGGCCAAAAGTTCCTCAGTTGGTGATGGAGAGTCAAAATGCGTGCTAGACGTAGCATCCCCGCCAGAGCGTATAACCCCCATGGCCCCATTCATTCCATTAATCAAACGGCCATAGATATCACGAATTTCCATACCCAGCCGCCGTTGACCAAAGTAATGGTCAGAAGGGTCCGGGCTTTGGAAACCAGTTAAGTTTAGAATTCCAACATCAACCGCTGCCAATGTTACGAAGGCCGTCTCTCCCACCGCAATACCATCAACTTGGATGTTTACGTCCAACATAGTGTTGGGTAAAATTTTGTCCGGCGCATCTAGTGCCAGAGACAACTGTTTAGCACCAGGATCAATGCTTGCATAACTCAGCCCCAGTGCACGAGAGGGGTTCTGTCCCGCAGGTTCATTCATAGGGCGGATAATAGATGCTGTCACATATGCACCAGCCCCCCATTCGTCGGTTACCTCAAGTGGAATAAGGTTCTCACCTTCTGACAACTCCACCGCTTTCATTGCAACAAGTCGATTGGACATGACAGTCACAAGAGCAGTTCCTGAGAACCGCGGTACCACGCGCAGAGTGGCAATATCGCCGCTGCGGTAGCCCGGTTGATCAAGCGATAATTCAAGCGTATCAGGCGTTTCAGAGGCATCAACAGGTGCATACCATCCCGCGTAAAAATCGGTCGAACTTGCAATAAAATCGCCACCAACCTGTTCGAGAACGATTTCGTAACGGCCCCACTCAACCGGCACGCTAACTTCGTTGGTTTGTCCGGCCATTACCAGTTCACCACCTGCAACGTAACTACGTGTTGTAGTGGGCTCCCATTCCCAACTGCCATAGAGCTGGTACCATTGATAGGTAGTACGAACCCGATTGACCGTCCATCGCAGCTTCATCGGCTGGTGCTGTAGATCAGGTCCGAGAGCCACAATCTTGAACTTTGCAGCGGTACCCTCAGCGACAACGCCTTCGGCAAAAGTAGGTTTGATACCGATCATTGGTCCCAATGGCGCCACAGGATGCGAAAGCTGCCGCTCCACTGGCCGACCAGATCCTTCCATGACCTGCACCGCAATGTCTGCCTTCAATGGGCGGCCATCTGCAGAAATATCTGGAATTGGCAAGGTCACAAGGGCAATACCATCCACCCCAGTTGTATCACCACTGAAATATTTTGTCCGACTAGACACACGCTCATCATAGCGGCCAAAGTGATAGCCCTCGAAACCTTCCACATCGTCCCGCAGTCGCAGAGTCAGTTTTCCTTCAACGGCAAGGTCAGCCCCCGGTGCGCCAAACAAATATTGCGCATCAACTGTAAGCGGAGCCGGGTCAAAAATATCCAGTGGAGCCTCTGCAAGAGACAGATCAAAATCTATCCGCTCGGGCAGGAAATCTTCAACGAGCACTTTAGCCGTGGCCAATGGTGCGTCATCTAGGTCTGATTTGAATTCGATCTTCCAAGAGCCACGCGGGACCGTTGATCCAATCGGCATGGCAAACACATGCCCACCGGCAACATCGGAACTGGAGATATGGCGCGCGTATTCCATGCCGTCTGGGCGGGTCAAGATCGCCGTCAATGGTAGACCAGGTAAAGCCTGAGATACGTCACCGCGCACCAAAGCTGTGGCATAAATTGTCTCTCCAGCGCGATATGCACCCCGGTCAGTTGACACAAAAAGGTCCACTGGGGGTGCAGGTGGTCGACCCTCAACACCCCTATCTGACAAGTCAAACGCAGGGTCAGTTAACGAGAGGAAGGAAAAATCATCTCCCTTTTCCATAAGCAATAACGCCGGTGCCGCACCTTCTGTCCCTCGGATCAGCCCAGCTTCAAACAGAGCATATCCCTGCGCGCCGGTTTCAACTGTGCCAAGCACGCGGTTGGCACGGGACAAAAGTGATACTGTTACGCCCTCTCGAGCTTTTGCATCCGAAAGCCCTCGGACGAAAACATGCAATCCATCCACTCCACTCAGGCTAGTGACACCTAGATTGGACAGTACGAACCACTGTGTTGTCGATGTTTCATCATAAGGCTCTGCGCCGGGCAGGTCAGCCGTAAGTGCATAAACGCCTGGGGGCTGATCGGCGATGGCTTCGCCAATCGGTAGCCGCGTTATCATGGTCTGGTTCAATTCATTTCGAACCGCACCAGTCCCTTTCCACACGGTCTCAGCTACATCACGGCTGAAATCTTCAAACTGCCAGTAGGATAAGGGTTTGCCAAAATAACTTTCTTGAACGGCACGCAATAAATTACGATCGCTGACCCTCTGTAAAATGAGATCGACCTCATTCAAATTAGTGGTTTCTATTGGTAATCCAGCATCTTTTGTGCGTGGCAACACGTAGGCTCGGCCGGAAAAAGTCACGTTCGGGCTTCGGTCCCGCACATAAGCGGTCAAGTCAATGTCCCAAGTCAACTTCTCGCCACTTTGCGACGGCAGGCCTTCTCGGAAAGTGATGGTGTAACGTTGGCCGTGAACAACACCTTCGACGCAAATCTGCCTGTCACTAGCTTGAATGGCAAGCCGCTGATCTGGCAGTTTTACAAAAGGTGCGTAATCAAAACCCGACTTGACCAATGCCTCGTTAAATTCAACGCATATCCGAGGCTGTTCACTGTCACTATCAACTTTATGCTCGGAGATACGAAACCCATATTTTGCGATGGAACTCTCAAGCTTTCTTACGATATCATCGCGTGGTTGAATCGACACTGCAAGACGCAGTGCACTCACGGCGATCCGCCCACGACGGCTTTCCTCAAGAAAATCGGCCAATTGTGACAATGCACTGACCCGCGCGGGATCATTCGGGGCACGCAAGTATGCATTCAAGCTCGCCAGATACGCCCGATCTTTGTATTTTCGGGTTTCTGAGCCGTTGGCGCCGACGGATAGGTTGTTCAATCGCCCATATTCCAACCAAAGATCGCCAAGATCAGATTTGCCAACGGCACCACCAATCCATCGCATAGCGCTGACGAAATTGCCGTCAACTTCGCGTGCGCGTGCATTCGCTAACATCGTCTCGATATCCCAAGGCCCTCCCGCATGAATTCGCCCAATGTCCAATGCCAGATCAGCCGCGCGGGATAGTTCTGCCCCACTAATAAAGTTGAGATCGCCCGCACGCCTCTCTGCGAGTATCTTTACGCTCGACGCGGTAACGTAGACTTCACCAGAAGTTGCCCCCTCGTAAGGCGCCGTCTCAATAACTGCTCTTTTGGGAAAGCAAGCGTTCGATCTTGAGTTGAAGGTGAAAGCGGCACAAGCGTTGTCGGTTAAGCAAGCCTGAACACAAGCCTCATATGTCGTGTCAAATAAATTCTGCAAATCGGCACCATAGAAGTCCACATCGCGACTGATTACAATTCGCCTATCCGGGACGTAGCTTTGCTGGGCGTCAGTACTTTGAACAAAAAACAAGCTCGTCAGAGCACAAATGAACCAGCGCATAATTATCTCTCCGTTCTGCAACAAGCATATGGTGCCACGCAGTTTTACAATCGCGCAACGATTCATATGCGTTAGGTTTGTTTTAGCAGGTATTCACTTATATTTTGAGATTTCTCAAAAATCCGAAGTGATTCCTATTAGGGCCAACCACATCTTTGAGAATCACCACGGGAGATCCGGTGTAATTGGCTTCAGTGCACTTGTTAAATCTCAATCCAACAGAAGCAGACAAGCAAATTTTTCACACAAATGACGCAGACCTGTTCAGAAGAAAACTAGCGCGGTGTCTCACCAAACCGTCTCACCTAGGCAGAGGACATGATCAATCTGCACAGATCGAAGTTGTTACAAAGCTGGGTCAATTGTCCGGATAATCTCGTACAAAAACCCAGCGATCATCTTCGGACATATCTGTTCGAAATTTATAACCCCCCAGGTCAAAATCTTTCAGCCCTTCCGGATCAGTCAAGCGACGCTGAATTATAAATCTAGCCATGGAGCCCCGTGCCTTCTTTGCAAAAAAAGATATAATCCGAGCGTCACCACCACGTTCTTCCTTAAAGACTGGCGTAATGACACGCAGTCCCAATGCCTCGAGATCAACTGCACCAAAGTATTCCTGGCTAGCACAGTTTACCAATACGTCGACACTCAGTTCCTTTGCTTGGGCACGCAGCGCTTCAGCAGGCTGTTTACGCCAGTATTCATATAAGTTCTTGCCACGACGTGTTTTAAGGCGGCTTCCCATCTCCAGCCGGTAGGGCTGCATTGCGTCTAGTGGTCGCAAAAGGCCATAAAGCCCCGATAGAATGCGCAAATGACCCTGCGCCCAACTCATTTCCTCATCACTCAAGCTTGCTGCCTCCAAACCCGTGTAGGTATCGCCAGCGAAAGCGTATACTGCCGGGCGGGTGGCATAACCATCAGGTTCGGCCTCAAACACGCGAAATCGGTCGCGGTTCAGCCGTGCCAAGTCTGGACTTAGGTCCATCAACTTTTGTAATTGTCCTAAAGTCAAATTACGTGCTGTTTTTGCCAAACGCACGGCATCGTCCTGAAACTCAGGAGCGGTCATACCCGCCTCCACTGGATTCCAATTCAGTCTCTTTGCTGGAGAAACGACCACTAACATCCACACCTCCTTAAACTTAACGCATTGACCTAACCCGCTTCGGTCAAAACGTCCATAAACGCATTCGCGAACCGCTGAGCACGTTTTGCACCCAACAAGCGCCCTAAATCCGCGATATCACGCGGACGAAGATTGGCAATCTTGGCCAAGAGCGACGCAGGGCAAGTCATCGGTTTATCTATGCCTTGCGGGCCCCGCACAAGGCCTGCCTGCACTTCCAGTAGGCGATCATATAGCTCAGCCGCACTCCGGCCAGCAATTTTGCGGCGACTTGGATGCATATCGACAGCCTCGCCATTGATAACGCCGAGGAAAGCATCTCCATAATTTGCTAGTTTCTTGGCCCCTACTCCACTGATATGTGCCATATCATCAAGAGACGAAGGCCGTTTTTCAGCCATCTCAATCAAGGTACGATCATTGAAAATAATGTAAGCAGGCACCTTAGCTGCTTCAGCTAGTGCACGCCGTTTCGCTTTGAGCGATGACAAAAGCGGTGCATCTTCTTCGCTGACCAAAGCTTTCACCGACGGCCGGCGCGACGCCGCCTTAATTGTATCACGCCGCAACACGACAATGTCTTCACCACGCAGAATGGGCCGCGCGCGCGCTGTCATAGACAGCGCCCCATGGCGTTCTGGATTGGACCGCACCAGATCGTGCCCCATCATCTGCCGGAACACAGCCTGCCACTGTCGTCTGTCGTATTCGCGACCAACACCAAAAGTGGGCAAACCGTCATGCCCGCGTTGAAGCACCTTTTCTGTCTCATTTCCTAGCAAAATGTCGATTAAGTGGCCCGTCCCGAACCATTCTCCAGTGCGCAAGATCGCCGAAAGTGCCTTCCGAACGGCTTCAGTGCCGTCAAAGGTATCTGCGGGATTGTCGCAAAGGTCACAGTTAACACAGCTAACATGCTGTTCGCCAAAGTATCCAAGCAGTGTTTCACGGCGACATTTGAGCGCTTCAGCCAAGCCCAAAAGAGCGTTTAACCGCGCGTGATCGGCCCCACGTCGTTCTGGCGGGGCTAGGCCCTCATCAATCTGAGTTCTGCGCAAACGAATGTCGTCCGCACCAAACAACGTTAAGGTTTCGGCCGGCGCACCATCGCGACCAGCGCGACCAATTTCCTGATAATATGCCTCAATTGATTTGGGCAAATCCGCATGCGCAACCCAGCGAATGTCTGGCTTGTCGATACCCATACCAAATGCGACGGTGGCCACTACTATTATTCCGTCTTCGCGCTGAAACCGCACTTCGGTTTCGCGTCTCTCAACCGGCTCCATACCGCCATGGTAGTGTAGCGCTAGATGGCCTTTATCCCTCAGAGCTTTAGCAAGCGACTCGGTCTTTGCGCGGGTCCCACAATAAATAATACCCGACTGTCCCACACGCGCCTCAACAAACCTGAGGATTTGATGTCGCGGGGAATCCTTGACCTCAAACGATAAATGTATGTTGGGTCGATCGAAACCATGTAGAAAAATGCGTGGTTCCTGCTCACCAAATAAACGTGCAACGATTTCTTCGCGTGTTTCTGCATCCGCAGTCGCAGTAAAAGCTGCAAGCGGTACATTCAATTTCCGCCTCAAATCGCCAATTTTAAGGTAATCTGGTCGAAAGTCATGACCCCACTGACTGACACAATGGGCTTCATCGACTGCGATCATACCAACACCAATCTCGCGCAACATGCCCACTGCTGCACCCGAGGCCAACCGCTCCGGCGCAATATATAACAACTTTAGACGCCCTGCGTTTAAAGCCTCCCAAACTTCTGTGGTTTCTTCGTCAGTATTTCCAGATGTCAGCGCGCCAGCTTCAACACCCGCCTCACGCAGCGCGCGCACCTGATCACGCATGAGCGCTATTAGCGGCGAAATGACAACCGTCACGCCATCACGCATCAAAGAGGGCAACTGAAAGCACAGCGATTTACCCCCACCAGTCGGCATGATGGCCAACACGTTGTCCCCGCGGACAACGGCGTCAATGATATCTTGTTGACCAGGTCGAAACTTGTCGAACCCGAAAACGTCACGCAAAACCGTAGCAGCGGCACACATCTGGGAACCTGTTTTAGTTGGAATGTCTGCTCTCAGCATCGACATTCCCATAACCAGAATCTCTGAACAAGCCCCGAAGGCGTTTAAAGCAGTATCGACGGTAAAATATAATCGCGAAGCGAAATTATAATTACGAACGCAACTAGCGGCGCCAAATCCAGCGGCCGTGTATCCGGCAGGAAACGGCGGATCGGCGTGTAGATCGGCTCGAGCAATCTATTCAGACCCGTCCATATCTGAGCCACCATTGACTGATGCAGATTGAGGACCTGAAAGTTGATCAACCAACTCATAATAATATGCGCAAGCATAATGAAGAAGGCCACGTCTAGTATCAGCCGTAAAGGGCCATAAATCGCCATCATTATCGTGTTCCTCAATGTTCTGGATAATAAGTAATCAAGCCTGTAAAAAAGTACAAGACCGCCACAGGGTTATGATTACTCATCCCAGGCCTTCGGAAACCACCACAAGCCAAAGTAACTGCTTATTTGACTGTACCGGCGCATTTTTTAAGAGAACCTTATTACCACTGCGCCACATCTCAACAATTTGCCCGTACTTAAGTCATACGTCGAAAATGTTGGCCATGGGGAATTGACCTACCAACCGAGTTTAACAAAATACTAATACGAAATTTTAAAGTCTTGGCAGTATCCTCATAGTACGTCGCGCAAAATTTATCATTAATTTCCGAACTTAAGTTGGGGATAGCAAGCTAAGAGACACGGCTCTGGCTGCCCATGCAGGATTGACTTGCTATTCGGTTAATCGGCTTGTCTAATTGGAAAAAACCAAAAAGGTTTCGTATGTCGGATATAACTGCGCGCAAGCGCATCTGGGGTTGGTGGTTTTTTGACTGGGCCAGTCAACCCTACAATACGTTAATCCTGACATTCATTTTTGGGCCATATTTTGCTTCAGTTGTTACAGAAAACTTTATCTCACAAGGTATGGAGTCTGGCCTAGCCAAAGCACGGGCTCAGGCATATTGGGGATATGGCCTGGCCATTTCTGGAATACTCATCGCCATTCTTGCCCCTATTTTGGGAGCATTCGCCGACGGTACTGGCAAACGCATGCCTTGGGTTTGGGCGTTTTCTATCATGTACATCTTTGGTGCTTCAATGCTGTGGTATACCGAACCGGAGGGCTTTGACGTCACCACAACACTTATTTTTTTCGGCATTGGTCTCGTGGGAATGGAGTGCGCCACAATCTTTACCAACGCAATGTTACCAACGTTGGGAACAAAAGAGGAAATCGGCGTTATCTCTGGAACTGGTTGGGCCTTCGGCTACATTGGCGGTGTTCTCGCTTTAGCGATAATGCTGCTTGCATTTCAAGCAGGAGACAGCGGCAAGACCATGATTGGAATATCACCCGCGTTTGGTTTGGACCCCGAGGTCAAAGAAGATACGCGAATTGTGGGTCCTCTGACATCACTGTGGTTCGTGGTATTCATGGTTCCATTCTTTTTATGGGTACGCGAACGCTCAGAGCCAAATGACGTTCCACACAGTTTCCTGAAAGCCGTGAAGGGGCTAAGTAACACACTTATCAAACTGCCAACTCATCCCAGCCTGCTCGCGTACCTAAGCAGTTCCATGTTTTATCGAGATGCCTTGAACGGCATGTATACTTTCGGCGGAATTTACGCGCTCGGCGTACTTGATTGGTCTATAATGCAAGTAGGCATATTCGGCATCGTTGCGGCGTTGACAGGAGCTCTATTCGCATGGGTTGGCGGCAAAGCAGATCAGACTTTTGGCCCCAAGCCTCTAATTATCACGTGTATCTTAATTCTCTTGCTTACCGCGATTTTGGTTGTTGGGTTATCGCGAGAAGCGGTTTTCGGGATTCCAATTGAAACCACCTCTCAACTTCCCGACGTTCTTTTTTTCGTTGCTGGCGGTTTGATCGGCGCCGGGGGTGGCGCACTACAATCCGCTAGCAGGACCATGGTCGTGCTACAATCAAACCCAGAAAGGATGACTGAGGCCTTTGGTTTATATGCACTTTCAGGCAAAGCCACTACTTTCCTCGGCCCAGCACTGATTGCGTTGGCATCTGACATAAGCGGAAGTCAGCGCCTTGGCGTGACACCCCTCATCGCTCTCTTTATTATCAGTTTGATCCTGTTAATCTGGGTGAAACCGACAGGAGATCCATCACAATGGTCCGCCTCTTCCTGATACTTGGACTGACTGCATTAATTGCGGGGTGCCGTACTCAAGGCACAAATTCAACTACCACATCACAGGGTCAGATTTCATCTGAAGCGCGGGTTTCGACGCAAGCCAGCGTTCCACCATCAATGCAAGGTGTTGAGGCCAAAAAGCTTTTTGGAACAAAAGAAAAGGCATCAACCCAATCTCCCGTCCCATATGGAAGCTATTCCAAAGGATGCGTTGCGGGCGGTGTACAGCTGGCCGAAACTGGCCCGACTTGGCAAGCAATGCGCTTGTCACGAAACCGTAATTGGGGCCATCCTGAAGCCATTGATTACATTAAAGATGTATCAGCAATTGCCGCGCAGCAGCCTGGTTGGGAAGGGCTCTACATTGGTGATATCAGTCAGCCGCGAGGCGGGCCAATGCTCTCAGGCCATCGTAGCCATCAGTTAGGACTGGATATTGATATCTGGATGTTGCCACCGAAGAGACTTGATCTGTCAGCGCAGGAACGTGAAAACCTATCCTCAATTTCATTGCGCCGGGCAGGTGGCGCGTATGTGAATGATAGCTGGACGTATCAGCACCACGAAGTGCTTAAGGCCGCGGCCAGTGATCCTCGCGTGGCCCGAATTTTTGTATTCCCCGGAGCAAAGGTAAAGATGTGCAATGATGAAAAGGGGGATCGCAAATGGTTGCGAAAAATTCGCCCCTGGTGGGGTCATCACTACCATTTTCATGTTCGGCTCAACTGCCCAAAAGGCGCTCGTGGATGCATCGATCAAAATATACCACCTGCCGGGGATGGCTGTTCTGATGCGGAACAATGGGTTCAAAACATCCTCTTCCCACCACCGCCAGATCCAAATGCGGCGCCACCAAAACCCCGCCGCGAACTCCAAATGACCGACCTACCCAGCCAGTGCGTAACCGTCTTACAGTCGCAATAATTGTAGATTTCAATATTAACGACTTAGCTAAAAGCGGATGAAACCTATTCCGCGATGAAGGCCCAAAATGTAGCCCACGGTTATCAAAGCCTGGGTTCAACAGTCTCAGGCTTAGAACCCGAGTGCGCTGTCTTGCATTGTTTGACGACCAAGGGACGTGTCTAAACTATTACTGCAAAAATGGATAAGTAAGCACTGCAACTTGGAGGCCCTGTCAGTTTGGCATGCCCCGCTTGATTGAATTTGCTCGACAATTATTTCTTACAACAACTTCCTGATTTGTCAGAGGCGACGAGACCATCGAATACGTGCTCGCCAAAAGGCCTTGAAACCATACTCTCAGCGCGGTAGGAGCGGCGCGTCCAGCAATAACGCCGGGCCGAGTTGCCGTCACCTTGAAAAAACGGATTAGATTAAATGCAACGTATCCACATCCCCGGCATTATTGCCATGGCAGCGATTGTCGTCGCGTCAAATATTCTCGTGCAGTTCCTCTTCGGTCAGTGGCTGACCTGGGGTGCCTTCACTTATCCACTGGCCTTTCTTGTCACAGATGTCATGAACCGTGTCTATGGCGCGTCAGCGGCTCGCCGGGTCGTTTTCGCTGGTTTTGTTGCAGGAGTAATTTGTTCTGTGATCGGCACTCAGATTATGTTTGAGGGAGACGGTAATGCCTACCCAGCCGTTACCCTACGTATCGCCATCGGATCTGGTCTTGCCTTTTTGACCGCCCAGTCACTTGATGTGGCGATTTTTAATCGGATGCGTGAAGGACAGTGGTGGCGCGCACCATTAATTTCGACAGTTGTTGGATCCTCAGTGGATACTATCCTGTTTTTCTCAATCGCCTTTTCCAGCACCTTGTCCTTTATCGAGCCTACAAACGATATATCTTGGGCTGGTGAAATGTTACCTCTATTGGGAACAGGGCCAGTTGTACCACTTTGGGTAAGTCTTGGGTTTGCCGACTGGATGGTGAAATTATCCTTGGCAATAGCTACTCTTGTGCCCTTCCGCATCATCGTGGGTAATTTGGTACGCAACACCACATGATTTTGTTTGACTTATCCTCAGGCTGTGGCAACCTGTAGTCACGCGAAACAATTGAAAGGAGGTGCCCATTGTCTAGAGAAGCTATGGAGAACAGTGTCGGAACAGTTCGGGAGGAGACCGGCTAAGGCAAACCTTGGCTGAAGCAAAAGCCGAATTGGTGCAGACCTAACCGATGCACCTCCAATCATCTCGAAGGGCCGCCCAACGTATGGAGCGGCCCTTTTTCTTTATCAAAATATCACTTATTTTTGGGATATCGACACTATCTGGATATGACGACGGAGTTCTGTCAGACATAGACGGAACGATACATGATCTAGGTCAGATTCGTTTTCGGCACACCAAAAGGCGACAACCGTGTTGGTAATCAACGATCAAATACAGATACAGGATTGGGAACTTACCGAGCAATTCATTCGTGCAAGTGGACCCGGTGGTCAAAATGTGAACAAGGTTTCTACAGCGGTTGAACTGCGCTTTGAAGCAGCACGTTCACCGTCTTTGCCACCACAGGTGAAGGCTCGCCTTAGGCGGCTGGCAGGGCGACGCTGGACGCGTGAAGGTGCGATAATCATTCAGTGCGACGAAACGCGATCACAAGCCCGAAATCGAGTAATTGCCCGTGATCGTCTCGCAGACTTGATTCAAAAAGCCTTGGTGGCTCCCAAGAAGCGTTTACGCACGAAGCCAACTTGGAGCTCGCAGCAACGCCGGCTCAAGGCCAAGAAAGAGCGTGGTGAGGTCAAATCGCTTCGCGGTAGGGTCAATGACGGCGAGTAGACGTGGAAAATAAGCACATTTGGGCCCACTATCGATAGTATTGCGACACTTTAGCCACTTCAGAGGAGCCATTTACAATCAAACCTCAATCGGAATGGGCGTCTGTTGTCCCACGCCAAAAACGCGCCTGTAACGCTCGATTTCATCGGCTGGGCCCATCGCTTTTTTGGGATTGTCCGACAATTTAACCGTTGGTTGACCATTGGCGTTGACAGCTTTGCATACCATTGAAAATGGCGCCAAACCATCGTTGCGCGTCAGCCCACGGAATTCATTAGTCAAAAGAGTGCCCCAACCAAATGAAATCTTGGCACGGCCAGAAAACTGAGTATAGAGCTCAACAATCTTGCTCACATCCAGCCCATCTGAGAAAATAATTAACTTTTGGGTTGGGTCTTCGCCACGATCTTTCCACCATCGAATAGCGATTTCCGCACCAGTGGCTGGATCACCAGAATCGATGCGAATACCAGTCCACCCGGCAAGCCAGTCCGGCGCATGCTGCAAAAAACCCTCGGTGCCGTAAGTGTCTGGCAAAATGATGCGCAGGTTGCCTTCATGTTCCTCGTGCCAGTCCGCAAGCACTTGGTATGGTGCCTGACGCAATTTCTCATCAGTTTTGGCTAATGCCGAAATTACCATCGGCATCTCATGCGCGTTGGTACCAATAGCCTCAAGATCTCGCTTCATTGCAATCAGACAGTTAGAAGTACCAACAAACTTTTCTCCTAGGCCTTCGACCATCGCTTGGACACACCAGTCCTGCCAAAGATACGAATGGCGCCTGCGTGTTCCAAAGTCGGCGATGCGAAGGTCTGGTAATTCACGCAGCTTTTCAATTTTTTCCCAAAGCTTCGTCATGGCACGGGCGTAAAGCACTTGCAGTTCGAACCGGCGCATTCGATGCAATACTGCTCTTCCCCTTAGCTCCATCAACACCGCAAGTGCAGGAATTTCCCAAAGCATAACTTCGTACCATTTTCCCTCGAACGTTAGCTCATATTGCCCATTACGTTTCTCAAGGTGGTAATTGGGTAACCGGAGATTCTCAAACCACTCCATAAAATCGGGGCGGAACATTTGCCGTTTTCCATAAAAGGTATTGCCACGCAAAAATGTACTTTCGCCACGTGATAATGACAAAGAACGAATATGATCGAGCTGTTCGCGTAACTCGCCCTCATCAATCAATTCCGCAAGCCGTATCTTATCAGATCGATTGATCAGGCTGAATGTCACTGTTGCATCCGGCCGGTTACGAAAGATCGACTGGCACATCAGCAACTTGTAAAAATCGTTGTCGATCAAAGAGCGCACAATTGGATCAATCTTCCACTTGTGATTCCAAACTCGGTTAGCAATATCGACCATGTGATGAGGCCCTCAAATTTAGAGTATCAGTCGTTGTTACTCAATAATACAAAGGGCTCCAAGCCTTTTTCAAGAGATGCCCCTCACTCTACTCAGAGCAGGTTAATCCCCACCGCGCGCATGGCTTGTTGGGCGACATTCAACGACCCGTCGATATCAATAGCACGGCACAGATTTTGCTGAACAGCGACGGAAAACCCCAATTGGGCCGCATCTTGAGCCGAAAAGTTCACGCAGAAATCTGTAGCAAGACCAACCAAGGTCAAATCTGAAATGCCCCTTGTGCGCAAATAGCCTTCAAGACCTGTTGGTGTGCTTCGATCATTTTCAAAAAATGCCGAGTAGCTATCAATCTCGGAATTGAATCCCTTGCGAATGATAAGGTCAGCACGGGTTAAGTTTAGATCTTGATGAAACTTAGCGCCATCGCTGCTCCAAACACAATGGTCGGGCCAGAGCATCTGGGGTCCATATGGCATATCTATAAGATCAAGGGGCGCTTTGCCACTATGGCTAGAGGCAAATGACGAATGTCCGGATGGATGCCAGTCTTGGGTAAGGATTACACTTTCAAAATCGTCCATCAGAACATTAATACCAGCGACAATTTCATCACCACCAGGGACGGCTAGAGCACCCCCAGGGCAGAAATCATTCTGAACATCGATAACGATCAGGGCCTTGAGCATGACTATCTCCTGTCTGTTGTGACAATGGATAACAGTCGGGGGAAATTGGTCAATGGGGCTCGTCGTAGATCAAAACTCTTTAGCGCTCACTGATCCACGGGAAGCACCAGCACGGCACGCAGCTTGCTTTTCACACATGTGGATTTTCAATTTGATAAAAGAGGGCTCAAGTATTTTTGCCTTGTTTGCATAAGACTGACCGAAAAAACCTCCCGCTGGGTATGCTAGCGGGAGGTTAAAATCTTCAATGTTTGCAGATCAAACTTCGAACTTACGCCCTTTGATCGGCGCCCAAAGCTTTTTGTTGGTCAAGTACAGAAGCACAGTAAGCACGGACAGGAAAAGTACTCCAACGAAACCAGCTTGCTTGCGCGCCATCATCTTAGGTTCAGCGGCCCACATCAAAAAAGCAGCAACATCTTCAGCTTCGTGATGTATAGAGTTCGAATGCCCGTCAGCGAAGTCGACATCTTCACCGTAGAGCGGTGGAGCCATTGCGATCCAACCACCCGGATAAGCTGTGTTCTCATAAAAGGTGGTTCCCGCCTCTTCTTTCTCTTCCCCGGTGTATCCTGTCAAAAGAGAGGCGATATATTCTGGACCACCCATACCTTTGATGAACTGGTTTATGCCTGTTCCCGCCGGACCATGAAAACCAGCTCTTGCTTTGGCCATCAATGATAGATCTGGCGCTTCTGCAACACCACTTTCTGGGAAATAATCCGTAGGTGCACGAGGACGATCATCGTCCAGTTCTGCGTCAAAGATATCCATTTGCGCCGCGTAGGCTCGCACTTGATCCTTTGGGAGATGTGGTCCACCTTCATCCGCCAGTGTACGCAAAGGTACGTACCGCAAACCGTGACACGCTGAGCAAACTTCGGTGTAGACTTGAAGACCTCGCTGCAATTGATTCTGATCGAACTTCCCGAAGGGTCCTTCGAAGCTGAAATCGACGTCGTGCACGTGGCCTTCACCACCTGCAGCTACCGCATAAGATCCTGTCAGGGACAGGGCAGCAACTGCAGCTATGCTAAGTTTTTTAAGCATTATCCTGTTTCCTCTTTATTCAGCGGGTTTTCCATAATGGACTTCAAAATCTTCCTCAATCGTCGCCGGCGGAGACTCCGGTTTTTCGATCACACCCAAGACGGGCAAAATTATAAGGAAGTAAGCGAACCAATATGCCGACCCAATCAGTGAAATTGTCGAGTACGGCGGCTCGGCGGGCATGGCGCCACACCACATCAAAACCACAAAATCTATCACCAGCAAATAAAACCACCACTTGAACTGTGGTCGGAAACGGCCGGAACGTACCCGCGACGTATCTAACCATGGAACTAGCGCCATGACGATGATCGCGCCAAACATTGCCAGAACACCAAAGAATTTAGCGTCTATTATTCCGCCGGTGATCCAGCTTGTGAACATAACGATCCAGACGTCCGCGGTGAAAGCCCGCAATATCGCGTAGAACGGCAAAAAATACCATTCTGGAACGATGTGTGCAGGTGTAGCCAACGGATTTGCCTCGATATAATTGTCTGGATGGCCAAGGTAATTTGGCATAAATCCGACAATTGCGAAGAAAACGACCAGAATTAGCGCCAACGCAAACAGGTCTTTAATCACAAAGTAAGGCCAGAACGGAAGCGTATCTTTTTCGGCTTCTTCCTTCGAGTCTCGGCGTACTTCAACGCCGGTCGGGTTGTTATTTCCAGTAGTGTGGAATGCCCAGATGTGCATGATAACAAGGCCCGCAATCACGAAAGGCATAAGGTAGTGTAGCGAAAAGAAGCGGGTCAATGTGGCGTTGTCTACAGCAGGACCACCGAGTAACCAAGTTTGCAAGCTTTCGCCTATGAACGGAATCGCCCCGAATAGGCCTGTGATCACTGTTGCACCCCAGAAGGACATTTGACCCCAAGGCAGAACGTAGCCCATGAAGCCTGTCGCCATCATCAACAAATAAATGATCATGCCGATAATCCACGTAACCTCGCGCGGCGCTTTGTACGAACCGTAAAAAAGTCCGCGGAAGATATGGATATAAACGGCCAAGAAAAATAACGATGCACCATTCATGTGCATGTATCTTAACATGTGTCCGCCATTAACGTTCCGCATTATATGCTCAATGCTGGCGAAGGCCTGGTCGACATGAGGGGTATAGTGCATCACCAAAACAATACCCGTAACGATTTGAAGAGCCAAGCAAAAGGCCAGCACAATGCCCCAAATCCACATCCAGTTTAGATTTTTTGGTGTTGGGATAGTGAGTGTATCGTAAAGTAAGCCAACTACATTGAGCCGCTTGTGTAGCCATTTTTCGAAACCCGATTTGGGTTCATAATGATCATGTGGAATTCCGGACATTTGCGCGTTTCCTTATCCTAGGACCAGTTCATCGCCTTCGAAGGCAGCGACTGGGATGTGCAGATTTTCAGGAGCCGGTCCTTTGCGGATACGACCGGAGGTGTCGTAGTGCGAGCCGTGACAGGGGCAGAACCAACCGCCAAATTCCCCAGCACCATCGCCCAGCGGAACGCAGCCGAGGTGTGTACAAACACCCGTCATCACCAGCCACTCACCGGCTTCGTCCATGGCGCGATTTTCGTCTATTGCGTCTGTGCCGGGCTTGTTCGCATTCTGCGATTGTTTATCGATTTTGAGTTCATCCAGAGGCACTGCGCGCGCGGCATCGATTTCATCCTGCATTCGGCGGCGAACAAAAACCGGTTTTCCTAACCACTTTACCGTCAATTGCGTTCCTGGTTCGACACCGGAAACGTCAACGCGGATTGATGATAGTGCTGATACATCCGCGGATGGATTCATCTGGTTAATGAGCGGCCAAACGGCTGCACCAGCGGTCACGGCACCAGCGCCAGCGGTGGCGTAGTAGAGGAAATCTCTGCGGGTGCCTTCGTGATCTTCTGCGTGGGACACGAGGTTCTCTCCATTCTTCAGCCGATCGTCGGCTAATGTTATCACGGCGACCGTTTCCTGCGGCCTAGATTGGCGCTATTTAACGAAGGAGACACGAACCGTCCAGCAAACATTCGTGATACATTGGCACTCGCGTCCCTCTGTCGCGCTTGTGGCTCGCTAAAACACGCCAGAAAAGTTCATTTTTTTAGTCTATAGGGATAAAAGCACTGGCATCCATGGAGCGTACACGATTCGTAACCGATTCTGCTGTTAATAATGTGCGTGTTTCGATCTATGGATCACCGCTAAGTTCAAGTATCGCATTGAGGATTGAATCAAGATCCAATTATGAACCCAGTGAACAGTTGGAAGAACGCTGTATCAGAGGATTGCGCATTGATAAGTTTAAAAGACCTTGAATTTTTGTCAGCACTTGCGCGGCACAAACACTTTGCTCGCGCTGCGGAAGACTGTGGCGTCTCTCAACCCGCATTCTCGATGCGAATACGAAAAATGGAAAACCGCCTAAGCGCGGCCATTGTAAGACGTGGCAACCGTTTCCAAGGTTTCACGCCGGAAGGAGAGGCCCTAGTGCGACACGCCCGAAAAATAATGGATGATGTGCAAGTCCTTGAGGAAGAATTTCGGTCGGCAGGCGGTGAGGTAACCGGAAAGCTTTGTTTGGGTGTTATACCAACGGCAATTGCGTTCGCCGCTAAGATGACCGGACCATTACGACAAAAGTATCCGGGCGTGACACTGAGCATTCAAGCAGCATCATCATTGAAAATTTTACATGGTTTGGATAACGGCATTTTCGACGCCGGAATTACATATGCGGATGGTGTGCCAAGTGACCTGATGCGCGTTGAGCGCCTATATGATGAGCGGTATTTGCTGCTTGCACCCAAAAAAATGGCTCCTTCAAACGCAACATCCGCTACTTGGGCAGAAGCTGCAGCACTTCCACTGAGCCTGCTGGAGCCAAGTATGCAAAATCGGCGCATTCTTGATCAGGTGTTTGCAGAGGCCGGATTACTGCCCACTGTGTTTGCCGAAACCAGTGAATTCTCGGCGTCTATCGTCATGGCCGCGCAGGGAATTGCCGCGACTGTCGTTCCTGAGTTGCTGGTCCAGTCGTTCGGCGGCATTGAGGGAACTGTTGCCCTTCCGCTGCAAGCGCCAGTTCTGGAGAAGGAAGTAAGTCTCGTCAGCACAGTCCGCGATCCTGGACTTTCTACCGTCTCAGCCCTGCGTGCTACCCTAAATTTTGATAACTGAAAATTATTGCTCAATAAGCAAAGCCTGATTGATTATCAGTTTCAGTGATGTCATTTTCGCTTTTGATCATGGAGGGCGTAATGGCACCATTAGACGGACAAAAAGGCGTTTGGAAAAAAAAGCGTACAGGCAAATCCCGCTGGACTCCAAAAGGCCGACAACTTGACGACAACGCCTTGCGAGAAGTGCGCGACCTCCTAGGAAACCGCCCCCGAAGGAGAGATCTACTAATTGAGTTTCTACATTTAATTCAGGACCAATATGGGCACCTCTCGGCCCAACACATCCGCGCACTAGGAAATGAAACGGGGTTGGCACAGGCCGAGATCTACGAAGTCGCCACGTTTTACTCCCACTTTGACGTTGTTCGTGAAGGGGACTCACCCCCACCGGCGTTGACAATTCGCGTCTGTGATTCGTTGTCCTGTGAGATGGCTGGTGCGGCTGCGTTGGAAAAAGCTCTAAAGGACGGTCTAGACAGTAGTGAAGTGCGCGTCTTGCGTGCGCCCTGCATGGGGCGTTGTGATACAGCGCCGGTTCTGGAGCTGGGTCACAATCACATTGATCAGGCGACTCCAGAAAAGGTGGAAGCCGCCATCGCTGCGAAAGAAACCCGAGCGCAAATACTCAACTACCAGGAACTCGACACTTATCGAAGCGCTGGTGGCTACGTGACCCTCACTGAACTTCGTCAGAATGGTGAGTGGGAAGTAGTGCAGGAAACCGTTCTCGCGAGTGGACTTAGGGGGCTAGGTGGTGCCGGCTTTCCGGCGGGCCGCAAGTGGGGCTTCGTTCGCTCCAACGCAGGCCCCCGGTATTTGGCGGTGAATGGTGATGAAGGTGAACCGGGAACTTTTAAGGATCGATATTACCTCGAACGCACACCACATCTGTTTCTGGAGGGTATGCTTATTGCAGCGTGGGCTGTTGAAGCAAAAACCTGTTTTATCTATTTGCGGGATGAATATCCATCTGCGCGGTCAATTCTGAAACGTGAAATAGCTGCCCTAGAAGCCGCCGGACTTGTAAGCCCTGGCTACATTGACCTGAGGCGCGGTGCGGGCGCCTATATCTGCGGTGAAGAAAGTGCCATGATAGAGTCGATCGAAGGCAAACGAGGCTTGCCACGCCACCGCCCTCCATTTGTTGCGCAGGTGGGTGTGTTTGGACACCCGACACTGGTTCATAATATTGAAACCTTGCACTGGGTGGCTCGGGTCATGCGCGAAGGTGCCGACCTGCTCTCTGGTATCGAAAAAAATGATCGCAAAGGACTTCGAAGCTTTTCAGTATCTGGCCGCGTGAATGCACCTGGCGTTTACTTACTGCCGGCCGGATCAACAATATTAGACGTAATCGAGGCCGCAGGTGGTATGCTAGAAGGGCATTCTCTCAAAGCCTATCAACCCGGTGGACCATCCTCAGGTTTACTGCCCGCTTCGATGAATAACATCCCGCTGGATTTTGACACGCTGCAACCTTTTGGAACATTTATCGGCTCCGCTGCGGTTGTTGTTTTATCAGATCAGGATAGCGTCCGCTCAGCCGCACTGAATATGCTACGATTTTTCGAGGATGAGAGTTGTGGGCAATGCACACCATGCCGGGCAGGATGCGGAAAAGCTGTCCAGCTTATGCAGGCAGAAAGCTGGGATCAGGAATTGCTTGAGGAGCTGTGTCAAGTAATGAGCGATGCATCAATTTGCGGTTTGGGGCAAGCGGCACCTAACCCAATTCGCATGGTGATGAAACATTTCAAGGAGGAAATCTGATGCGATTCTTGGCGATGAGTATTGGAGCTTTAATCGTTTGCGCAGGCCCAGCGATGTCAGAACATGATTTTTGTTACATCGATCCACCGAGGGGCGTGAAAATCACGGACTCAGGCGCAAATCCATTTGATATGTTCGAGTATGTTTTTGTACCCTGGGCAGCAAAACGTTTATGCGACCTCCCAACAAACGGTGAGGTCACAACCATTCGCAAGGCATATCAAAGGCTGGGCTGTACGCCGCAAAGTGACGTAGGGAAGCAAATTGAAGGCGATTTGGCAAACAGCAACCTCGAAGTGATCGGCGAAGCCGTTTTTGGCGACATCGATATTTCGGACATGGCATTGCCTGATTGGACTAATTTTTGCGGAATCGCTGTCAAAATTTCAGTCCTGCCGACTCAGTTCAAGGACGAAGCTTCACTCAACCCATCGGAAATTTCAGCGATCGAGGAGATGAACAAATTATGGTACGACTTGTTTGCGGTTGTTGAAAATCTCCCCCGCAAGGGAGGAAACTGAATTGTTAGACGCCTCTGATACTCCAACTGTTACATTTTTGCTCGATGGCGAAACAGTAACCGTGCCCGAGGGTACTACAATCTGGGACGCGGCTCATGGACGTGGTCTTGTGATCCCACATCTGTGCCACAAGCCAGCCAAGGGCTATCGCCCAGATGGTAACTGCCGAGCCTGTATGGTCGAAATGGAGGGAGAACGCGCACTAGTCGCCTCCTGTATTCGCCCTGCTGCCGACGGAATCGTGGTAAAAACCAACAGCGATCGCGCCCAAAAAGCTCGTGAAATGGTCTTTGAGCTTTTGGCCGCAGACCAGCCAGACGTGAAACATGACGCCTCGAGTCATTTCTGGGATATGGCCAAGGAAAATGGTATCGAACAGAGTCGTTTTCCTGCGAAAGACCCAAAAACAGTACCGTTGCTGGATTCCAGTCACGTTGCGATGAGTGTTAACCTAGACGCCTGCATTCACTGTAATCTTTGTGTCCGGGCTTGCCGCGAAGTTCAAGTTAACGATGTCATCGGCATGTCTGGTCGCAACAACAATGCCAAAATTGTATTTGACCAAGATGATCCTATGGGCGCTTCAACTTGTGTTGCCTGTGGAGAATGCGTTCAGGCTTGTCCAACCGGTGCACTGATGCCAGCGGCAGTGCTCAATGAAAACTTGTTCGGCGATAGCGCAGACTTTGACCGCGAGGTTGCCAGCGTGTGCCCTTACTGCGGGGTTGGATGTCAAATCAAATTCAAGGTAAAAGATGACAAGATCAAATATGTCGAGGGTATCGACGGGCCTGCCAATGAAAACCGGCTTTGCGTAAAAGGACGATTTGGCTTTGATTACATAAATCACCCACATCGCCTGACTAAACCTCTTGTACGACGCAAGGATGCACCGCCAAAGGGCTTGAATGTGGATCCAGGCAATCTGATGACACATTTCCGAGAAGCAACTTGGCAAGAGGCATTGGACGTCGCCGCTGCGGGGTTAGCAAAACTGCGCGCGGACAAAGGCACACTTGTTGCAGGCTTTGGCTCCGCAAAATGCTCAAACGAAGAAGCCTATTTATTTCAGAAACTGATCCGTCAGGGCTTTGGTCATAACAATGTAGACCATTGCACACGACTGTGCCACGCAAGCTCTGTTTCCGCTCTGATTGAGAATGTCGGATCAGGTGCTGTGACCGCGACTTTCAACGAAATCGTAAACGCCGATGTGGCGATTGCGATTGGCTGTAACCCGATAGAAAACCATCCTGTTGCCGCGACCTATTTCAAACAATTCACCAAGCGCGGTGGAAAACTGATTGTGATGGATCCTCGCGACATGGGGCTCGGTCGATTTGCCACTCACCGTCTTCAATTTAAAGCAGGCAGTGATGTATCCATGCTTAACGCGATTATGAATGTGATTGTCGAAGAGGAACTGTACGATAATCACTATATCGACCAGTTTACAGAGAACTGGGAGGCGATGAAGGCGCACCTAAAAGATTTCACTCCCGAAAAGATGGCCCCAACATGTGGCATTGAGCCAGAAGCTTTGCGCGCAGCCGCACGGACCTTTGCGAACGGCAAAGCTGGCATGATTTTCTGGGGTATGGGTGTTTCCCAGCACATCCATGGCACCGACAATGCCCGCTGTTTGATTGCGCTTGCCCTGATGACCGGTAACGTCGGCAAACCTGGAGCCGGGCTACACCCGCTAAGAGGGCAAAACAATGTTCAGGGGGCCTCAGACGCGGGTCTAATCCCCATGTTTCTGCCTGATTACCAGAGCGTGACTGATGATGGAGTACGGTCTGCTTTTACTGATGTCTGGGGGTCAGAGGACTTCAGCAGTGAAAAAGGCCTAACCGTTGTTGAGATCATTCATGCGATCCATGATGGCGACATCAAGGGAATGTATATACTGGGGGAAAACCCAGCTATGTCCGACCCAGACGTGGGTCACGCACGTGACGCGCTCTCTAAACTTGATCATTTAGTGGTGCAGGACATTTTTCTGACAGAAACCGCAAACTTTGCGGATGTAATCCTTCCATCTAGCGCTTGGTACGAGAAATCCGGCACAGTCACTAACACAAATCGTCAAGTTCAGATGGGCCGGCCAGTTTGCAAACCACCAGGTGAAGCTCGTGAGGACTGGTGGATCGAAGTCGAATTAGCCAAGCGACTGGGCCTTAATTGGCATTATGATCACCCCAGTGAAGTTTTCGCAGAAATGAAACTGAATATGGGCTCACTGGACAACATCACTTGGGAGCGGCTTGAAACTACAGCAGTAACCTATCCATCATTTTCCGCAGATGATCCGGGGCAGCCGATAGTATTTGGTGACGGTTTTCCACGGGCCAACGGGCGGGCAAGGTTTGCGCCAGCTCATGTGATAAAGCCGGACGAAACTCCAGATACCGACTTTCCATTTGTTTTGATCACGGGCAGACAGCTTGAACACTGGCACACAGGCTCAATGACGCGCCGCTCAAAAGTACTAGACGCCGTGGAACCAGAGGCCAATTGCTCACTCCATCCACATACGTTGCGCGAACTTGGTATTGAACCCGGAGATTATCTGCAGCTGACAACACGACGTGGATCCGTCACCGTAATGGCGCGCGCAGATCGTGCTATGTCCCGCAACAATGTTTTCTTACCGTTCGCGTATGTCGAAGCGGCCGCTAATGTTCTTACCAATGCCGCGTTGGACCCTTATGGAAAGATACCGGAGTTCAAATATGCGGCGGTGCGGGTCGAGAAAGCCAGCGCTAAGGTCCGAGTGGAGTGACCATATTGACTATCTTTGTGTGACGAAGAGACACACGACCTAAGCGGACACTCGCATCAGTCTGACGGGGTCGTTAAAACCATACTTTCACGTTTGGAATAGGCGGCATACCAACATGCCAGCCCATCTCTTTCCTCACGCCAATTTCGCTCATTATGGCGAAAATCAAGGTAGCCCAGCGCGCAGGCAATTGCTATCTGACCGATGTCGTTCGGGCCACTTAGGCAGGTCAACCAACGGTCTTCGAGCACATTCAACGCACAAGAAATCTTGGACCATTGTGCCTCGAGCCAATCTTCAAAAACAAGCTTTGTAGGCCGCAGGCGCTTTTCATACACGATCAATAAGGCGGCCTCCAAAATGCCGTCTGCCGTGGCTTCCAATGTCAGGCTCTCCCAAAGCGTATTCTGTGGATACAGATCAGCCTCCGCTCGCACTGCAAGATAGCGGCAAATTACTCGACTATCGTAGAGCGTAGTTCCATCAGGGCAAAGCAGAGAGGGAATTTTACCTAGCGGGTTGGCCGCGATCGCTTCAGGTGCGGGTTTGAGCGCGCTCGTAGCGACTGGCACAAGCTCGACATCGTTCTGCTGGTCAGTTTCAATCAAGAGTACCCGCACTTTTCGTACAAAAGGGGAAGCCGGAGAGTAAATCAGTTGCATGGCGTTTTCCTAAGTTTAAACCAAAACTCCAGTAAGAAATGAGATCAGTGAGGTTGATGTGGGAGACCCTAACTCATGTACGCCCGGTTAGATAATGAAAGCACTACACGCCGCCTTTAGATTTTTCGTGCTTACTTGCGCGCCATAAAATAGGAGATTCTGGGTCCAAAGCACCTAACCTGAATAATGGAGTAAGACCACTCCATTCTACGCTCTTTTAAACACGGGCCTAACTAAGCTGCACTGAGAGAAAAACCTTTCACAACGCCCAATCCCGAACATCCAGCAAGATGTTGACAGACCCTGAAAATATTCGCCATGAGCAAAATAAGTGTGGAATGCTTCGATGGCCCTTCAAGAGTGAAAGTTCTCCAGTTTACAGGACACGGTTTTGTAGCACAGAGATTATCAAACTGTCGGGAGTCTACTAACTAACGGAAAAATGAAATGTACGCTGGAAGATGAATTCCACTCGATTAAAGTGTTGGACCACAGATATCGTAACCATTTAAGAATTTGGAGTATTTCAGTAGAAATTGACCGGATTTTGTCGGCAAGATTATCTTGCCTGAAAAATTGTTGTGGGCGCTCCCGCCTGCCAGACGGGAAGCTTCGGCATAACCATTAGAAACAGCGGAGACGACAGAAAATGATCAAGCCATTGGCGCACAGCCGGTCCAGCTTCCTCATCAAACCGAGATTTATTGATATAGGCAAATTGTCGTACGAACGGTAGGATCGCCATATCAGCCATCGACGGCGCGCTGCCAAACAGCCATTGCTGATCTAACAACTGCTGTTCTAACCGATTCAGAAACAGGGTTGCGACTTGGCGTTGTTCCTCTGGATCGCTGTTTGGGTACCGATTTTGGTATTTGGTTCTGTCCAGTGCCTGTTTAAAGGCTCCATCACATTGCTCAATTAGGCCAACAGCCAATTCCGGCATTACCAACCAATCGTCCGGGTCATTCTGTTTCAAGGCCCACACCATGATGTCGAGGCTCTCGTCTAAAACCAGATCGTCAACTTTAAGACAGGGAACAGTGGCACTGGGGGACGTGTTTAGAAATTCAATCGCCTTGTCGCGCAACAGAACCTCTCGAATTTCTACCGCAATGCCCGAAATCGAAAGCGCCAACCGGGCTCGAATGGCGTAGGGACACCTGCGAAAACTGTAGAGAATCGGGAGTATCATCGCGCTGCACCCTAATTAAAATTTACCGAAATAACTTCGGTATTAAAAGCATGGTGAAAACCCGCCAGTCATCCAATATTACCATAAAGCTGAAGCAGTGGCTCTTGGGTTAAGCAGTCAGTTGCTCACCAACATGGCCCGTGATCTGAGCTTTTACAACAGCACCTTCAATCTGGGCGACGTCAAACACAACTTCGGCAAACTGTTCGGTACGTCCCATATGTGAATTTTCCATTAAAATTCGGTGACCACGACCCTTTTGGGCAACAAGATGCTTTTCAACCTGTTTGCGCCCAGCATCACGCAACCGGGCAGCTCTCGCCCGGATCACTTTACCGTCTACTTGTTTCGGGATTTTCGCAGCTGGAGTGCCCGCGCGTTTTGAATACGGAAAAATGTGCATCCAAGTCAAATCACAATCAGTGATAAGTGCTAGCGCATTTTGAAAATGCGTCTCTGTCTCGGTCGGAAACCCAGCAATAATATCGGCCCCAAACGTGATGTCCGGCCGAAGCTTACGTGCCTCCTCACAGAAACGGATCGCGTCGTCACGCAGGTGACGGCGGGCCATTCGTTTCAGGATCAGGTTGTCGCCATGCTGTAGCGACAAGTGGAGATGTGGCATCAGACGGGTTTCCGTTGCAATTGCCTGCATGAGCGCCTCATCAGCTTCTATTGAGTCAATCGAACTGATGCGAAGACGCGGTAAATCCGGCACAAGCTTCAAGATCCGTGCAACGAGATCGCCAAGCCGAGGCTTTAGCGGTAAGTCTGTACCCCATGAGGTCAGGTCAACCCCCGTGAGCACAACTTCATTGTAACCCCTGTCCACAAGTCTTTTGATCTGGTCAACGACTACGCCCGCTGGAACTGAACGTGAATTACCGCGTCCATATGGTATGATGCAAAACGTACAGCGGTGATCACAGCCATTCTGCACTTGTACATAGGCTCGACTTCGGGTGCCAAAACCGTCAATGAGATGTCCAGCGGTCTCAGTTACCGACATGATATCGTCAACCTGAACCTTTTCGGTATCGCCGATAAAGTTAGCAGCCATACCAGTCCATGTCGTCAACCTCATTTTTTCAGCATTGCCAACCACTCTGTCGACCTCTTCCATCACCGAAAAAGTTTCAGGTTCGGTTTGGGCCGCACAGCCAGTGACAATAATCTGGGCGCTTGGATTATCCCGCCTAAGGCGCCTGATCTCCTGCCGAGCTTTGCGAACTGCTTCGGCAGTGACAGCGCAAGTGTTTATAACCACCGCGTTTTTCAATCCTGCGTCCTGTGCCATCGCTTTCATCGCCTCAGTTTCATACGCATTGAGGCGACACCCAAGAGTGGTAAATTTAGGCGGCACTGCAACCATCAACTCTGCTCCAAAAACTCTTGTGTTAAGGCGCCAGAAAACACATGCATGGTTGGTCCGGTCATGACGACACCGTCATCGGTCCAGTCAATCCACAAGGAGCCACCATCCAGATCGACCTGCACTTTGCGCCCCGTCAAACCCCTTCGGACCGCGGCGACAACTGTGGCGCAACTGGAAGAGCCAGATGCGAGGGTGATGCCAACACCGCGCTCCCACACACGCATGCGTACGTGATCGGGTCCCAGCAAGTGCGCTACCTGCACATTTGTCCTGTTAGGATAGAGCGGATGATGTTCGTGTGCAGCGCCAAATCGTTCCAGATCAACGGCCTCTGCATCTTTGACAAAAAAGGTGCAATGTGGGTTGCCCATGCCTGTTGCGGTTGGACCACCATCAATCGGTAATTCAAGTGTGTCCACCGCCTTAGCAAGCGGGATCTCCTGCCAGCCGAGCTGTGGCAGGCCCATATTTACAGATGTTAAACCACCACCCACATCTTGCGCCAAAAGGGTGCCTCGGTCCGTAGTCATACGCACAGAAACCTGCCCCGTTTCGTTCATAATGTGCCGCGCAATACAACGAGTTGCATTGCCACACGCGGCCGAAACAGATCCATCAGCATTGTAAAAAGTTAGATGCCCATCGTGGGCTCCAGAAGTGATAACCGCCAGTTGGTCAAAGCCAACACCACGCTGCCGGTTGGCTATCTCTGCAATTTGCCGATCCGAAAATTTGACGTCGCGTTCGCGCGCATCTACAACGACAAAATCGTTACCTAGCCCATGCATTTTTAGAAAGGGCAAACTGTGTGTTTGTGACGCGTTCATAGGCGGCGTATACGCCCGTTTTCTTATGGTTTCCAGAGCGTCGCATTTTTTCTTGAGATTCGGCTTGACCGCTAAGAATTGGCAGCATAATAACCGCGCGATAGTGTGGGCCGTTAGCTCAGTTGGTAGAGCAACTGACTTTTAATCAGTGGGTCGCAGGTTCGAATCCTGCACGGCTCACCACTGACCTCAATAGGTTTGTAAATTTTGGTCAAATCGACTTCAATCTTTAAATATAAAACGGGTGTCAAAACCGTGCCGATTTCCCGCGCTTGCAATAACTTTTTCGAGTGAAATGTACTGGTAATTCCTCGACCTGAAGCGGACCATTATCCCGATCTTCCCGCAACATAATCTGAAGCCGTCATTTTGAGATGTTCGCTTCTCTGGCATCAAATGTTATTTGGCTGGAGATCCACGATTGCAATTTTTTAATTAGTCGATCTCGTTATTCATATCGATACAAGATAATTATCAGGCGCAAGAGGAGTGCGATTTAGACGCGCGAGCTTTGGAACAACGGTCTCTAAACTCGGGAGAGAACGGATTGATACTGCCAAATCTACTTGGATCATAAGGTTTTAGATCGAGTGCTGTTGTATTACATTGCAAGAGCTCAGACATCGCCGCACCAACGCCTGCAGACAGCGCGATGCCGTGGCCACAACAACCAGTTGCAGTAAAGAAGTTATCGACCCCGGGGACCGCCCCGAGTACCAAGTTTCCGTCAGGCGTATAAGTAGACAAACCGCTGATGTAGGATACAAACTCGGCGCGCTTAATTCCCGGGAAGAATATTGCAATTTCTTCCATGGCGCCCGTGATAACATCCCAATGCTCCTCACCTTTAGTAGGTGAAAAGCTATCAATATTTTTAGGTAAAACACGGGCATCAAACGTCACGGAGTATGGCTCCTGCACACCAAGAAGCATACCACCAACCTCTGGCCGCATGTATGCACGCGCATCAGGCAGCATTACAATCGGGGAGTCATCCCGACAATCAGTGTTTGGGGCACTGATCCAATAATGACTTCGCGTCGGTGCTATGGGTAAGAAATAGCCAGCATGGGAGCTGACTATGGACGCCCAAGCACCTGCCGCGTCAGTCACTGAACTTCCAAAAATATTACCTTTTTCAGTCTGAACTCCAATCACTTTATTAGCTTCAATTAACAAGTTCTGTACTTCACAACGCGGCTTGATATCTGCGCCAAGCTTACGTGCTGCGAAACCGTAGGAAGTACTCAATCTGTAGGGATCAACATAACCATCCGTTGGGAAAAAAATAATACGCTGTGCATTTTTGACGTCCAACCAGGGAGCCTTCTCAGTCGCTTCTGAAGCATTGAGGGTTCGATAAGGGATATTATTGTTTTCAGCATCTTGCTCGATGCACATTAATTCATTTATGCGCTTTGGTGAGCTGGCGACCCGTATACTGCCCACCGCGTGAAACCCAGCCGTATCGCCCAATGTTCTCTCAAGAAGCGGTATTGTTTCACAAGTCTGTCTGGCCATTGCAGTCTGCGATGGCTTCGTTGTGACTTGTAACACCAAACCGGCTGCTCGACTGGACGCGGCGCCAGCCAGTTCATTACGTTCCAGAACGACAACACTGTCGCGGCTGTCTCGGGCCAGATGGTAAGCAATAGACAAGCCCAAAATTCCACCGCCTATTATAATATGGTCATAATTTTTCATGGATAAAGAACCTCCAAAATCAGCCAATTCTGCAGCAAAGCGATTACTTCGATGCAGTTTATTAAGATTTTCCCCGACCTCGGACTACCTCACTGGAAAGCGTAATGGACGATCACAAGAGCCCTGCCTTGGGTCTGCCGAAGCGAAACCCCTACTCGTCTTGCTTGGTCCGCGACTTCAACTTAAATATTTCTGGTGCGTACTTTGCTGTGATGCCGTGGGCGTACGCTGAAATCAGAACCGCAGTAATCACGATAGTGAAGATACCATCAATATTCTTGACCCCCTCAAAATCCATCACTACGAAAACAGCAAACAGGACAGTAGCAAGGCCACGAGGGCCAAACCAGCCATAAAACAAACGCTCATTTATCGTCGTCTCTGTCCCGATCAAGGATAACCAGATAGCAACTGGACGAACAGCGAATAACGAGATGCCGACAATTAGAAGGTCATTCATTGTAAGGTAGTTGAAAGCCTCGGGGACAAATAACATACCGATAAAAAAGAAGCTCAGTATGGCGAGAAACTGTCCGTCACCTTCCAGAAAATGACGCGCGTGATGCACAGGACCGTCAACTGCATTGGCAAAAGCAATACCACCAATAAACACCGCAATAAACGAATTACCGCCTACGTGATCTGCGGCAAAGAAAATGAATCCGACCAAAACTAATGAGACCGTTTTCCCCAAGCCTTGATCCATCATATTGCGCCGTAAAACAAAGTTACGTAGCTTGCCGGCTGCAAATCCGCCAGCAAGGCCCACGAACGCACCAAGCCCAATTTGGCTAGCAATAAGTGGCAACAATTTAGTACCACTGTGGTCTCCTTCACCACCGCCAATTGCCAAGCCCGCAAAAAAGATAACGAACGGTAAGGCAAGGCCATCATTCAATCCACTTTCCGCGTTTATGACATCTCGTAATGCTTGTGGGATATACTCGTTAGACTGAATCGATTGCCCTAGTGCCGCATCAGTTGGCGCCAAAAGTGCCGCCAACAAACAAGCCTCCCACAAAGGCCAACTTGGCAGTAGTAGTAAGTTTATTATTGCCCCGAGAAAGATCGCACAAGGCAAGCCGAAAGCCAGCATACGGAACGTCCGCTGGCGTATATTTTCCAGTGTCTGACGTCGTAGAACTGTGGCGTCCGCAAATAACAACAACGCCAAAGTGATTTCGGCTAAGTTATGAAAAACTCCCACTGACGCAAGAGTCAAAACTGGACCGCCAAAACTGAAAGCAACACCTATTGCTAAAAAAACCATCGGCATCGTAATACCCCATGACCCTATCCGGCCTGAGAACAGGCAATAGAGCAGCATGAGCAGAGCGATGTAGACTAGAAGATGTTCCAACTAAGTGTACCTGGTTGTTGGTTTTGTTCCTTAACGAAGACGTCTCCTGAGGGAGATTTTTTATTGTTGTAGCACTTGGGTCCACAGCTTTTCCATCTTCCATCCCACAACAGGTGATCAAGGGTGTCAAACCTAGACAGATAACCCAATGCTTTTCTTAAAACCTCATCCACGGCGAATATCGTCAATCTCTCTAAGCATCTTCCCCGCTCTGAAGAAACGGTGTCTCCTGCAGAATTTTGATGAGGAAACATGGAACACACATCCAATTGGTCATTAGGGCTATAGGTAAACTGACTCACAATGCAGCTAAAAAGTCTGCCATAATTAAACCTTTTTCATTGGAATAGCAAAAATCTTACAAGATATGAGCAGTCCCAAAACTGATCGAGAAGAATCACTTAATGCGTGTAAAGCTCTCAACTCCCGTTGACAGAAGTACAAAAAATTTACCGCAACCTAGGTTACAAAGACGGTAACCAAAGGGCCATTTGTGGAAATATGATCAGTAATACAACCAGCAAGAGCGAGCAAAGTATAAACGGAAATGCTGAGGTATATATTTCACGCATGGTTGTTCCTGCAGGAGCAACCCCCTTCATAACGAACAGCAATAAGCCGAAAGGTGGTGTTGTGAAGCTGATCTCTAACGACAACAGCATAATAAGGGCAAACCAAATCGGATCAAAACCTAGCGTTTGCGCCAAAGGAAAAAAGATTGGCACGGTTAAAAGCATAATTGATATCTGCTCCATAAACATGCCCAACAGAAGCAAAACGGCGAACATAACGAGTAACATCGCCAGAGGCGCAAGTTCAAAACTTGTCGCCCAATTAACGAGACCGCGCGAGGCACCAGAAAAAGCTAACAGCTGACTGAATGTCGCTGATCCAAAGACTATCAAATAGGCCATCAGTGTAACGCGCAGTGCGCCAATTACCGACTTTTTCATGGCCTTCCAGCTGAAGCAGCGAAATACTGCAGCCAAAATGACAACACCCAGCGCTCCAAAGGCCGCCGCCTCAGACGGAGTAACAAACCCTCTAATCATCAGAACAATGATCACGACCATGACGCCGACCATCGGAACAACTTCAGTCAGAAATAGCCTAATTTTCATTAAGAGCGGCATAGGCTCAACGTCATAGGCAGGTGCTGCATCGGGGTCGATCCGCGTTTGTAACCAGATCGTACCAATGTAAAAACTCGCGAGGACTAAGCCGGGAATAACGCCAGCGATCAATAAACCAGCTACATCTATCTGAGCCAAGGTGGCTAATAACACTGCAAGAGCTGATGGTGGGATAATAATTGCGAGGCCACCAGTACCGAGGATGGGGCCAATGCTCATGTGAGATTTGTAACCTCGACGGGTCATTTCAGGGACCATCAACGAGCCCAATAGTGCAGTCGATCCCATTGATGATCCCGAAAGCGTAGAGAACCCGGTTCCACCAAGGACGGTCACATAGCTGAGCCTTCCTGGAAGACGTCCAAGGAGCTTGTCGATGGCGTTGAACATGCGACCACCAAGGCCCGTGTGGAAGAAAATCTCACCCATCAAAAGAAACAGTGGGATAGGCATCAACGCATATTTAGTGAGCGAACCAAGTCCATTGTTCAAAAGTTGCACAACGCCGCGTTCGCCACCCATGAATACCCATGCGCCAACTATATTGGCGGCAAGAAAGGCAAAGGCTATCGGCATCCCGATCGCCATGAGAAAAGCTATTGTACCTAGCAATAAGGCTAAGGCTTCAAACCACTCCATTATTCGTGTATTCCTGCTTCACCACTGTGCATTAGGTCTCGGCCAACCACAAAACGTGAAAATTCAATGACCATCATCCCAAACGACATTGGAAAAGCAATGGTCAAGAGCCAGCGCGGAAAGTAATAAGCTCGGGTGTCGTAATCGCCCCGTGCCAGGTTGGTCATGACCAGATCAGCACCTTTCAACGCAAGAATAGCGCAAACGATAACGCAAGCGGCGGCAACTACACGGCTTAGCATCCTGCGCGCACGCGCGGGTAGGGCAGCAGTGATGAGTTCAATATGCACATGCCCCTTCTCACGCACCAACCAAGGAGCCCCAAGCATAGTCATGTAGAGAAGCCCATACTCAGCGGAAGTAAACAGCCACGCAAAGGGTTGGATTCCGAGGTTGCGCATTATTACCGATGCAATGACCGATATCATTATCCAGACAAGCGTCAGGCCTGACAGTACCGCCATACCATAGAGCAGTGTCTGATAAAGTTTATTCACGGCTTCGACCCCCGCCAAAAGAGTTGCAGATCCACCAAAGATAGGTGGATCCGCATTAGAGTACACGCTAGCCTTATTTTGCTGCGTTGAGATCGTAGAACAACTCGATCAGTCGGTCATAGTTGTCAGTACCACCCGGTTGATCGGCCATCACTTCACTCATGCGCTCCCAAGTTTTTTCACGGGCTGCCGCAAGATAATTGGCTTTGGCCGCACCAGTAAGGGAAACCACCTTCATGCCAGCTGCGTCAAGGGCAGCAAAGTCGTCGTCACGTTTGGCACGCAGGGCCTCAACACTGTCTTTTTCGTGCTGAATCGCAACATCTTGCAAAATTTTCTGCGCATCATCAGACAGCGCATTCCACTTTTCATTGTTCACGATTACACCGAGGTCCGTCGAGAAGAAGCAGGGTTCTATCCTGTAATTAAGAAACTCATTCCATTTCAGATCGATCAGGCCAATCTGCGTCCATCCCGTTGCATCAACCACTCCCCGCTGCAGCGCGGAGTAGACTTCTCCTGTTGGAAGATCAATCACTTGGGCGTTCAGGTAGTTGGTGAAGAACGCATTATAAACGTTGTTGCCACGCAACTTTAAACCTTCAACCTCAAGGTTACCGTTCGCGTCAAAAGTCGGTTCGTTTCGTGTCCAAAGATTGTAACACACACCGCTGTCAAACCAACCCAGATACTTCAGCCCCATCTTTTCCTGATGTATTTGGTCAATTAGGGCGATTCCTCCATTCTCGCGGGTTTCAACCGCGGTCAGGTTCGAAGCAACCATTGCGTCTTTTTCGGGTAGCGCGCCACCATAGAAGGATCCTGGCGTGTAAACCATATCCACAATTCCGTCCCGAACTGCGTCAGGCTGCTGAAACATGCCAATTGCTTCCGGTCCACCGCGCACGTCAATTTGGATAACACCCTTACCCGCCTCATTAACCTTATCCACAAAGCTCAAAAAAGACTTCGTGTAAATCAGTGTTTCGGGGAATGCGTGAACGGCAGAAATCGTTTCTTCCGCCTTGGCCAATCCTGCGATGAGCGTTGCTCCAGCAAGAAGGCTTCCCAGTAGTTTAATTTTCATATTGTCGTCCTCCACTATTGTAGGGGTGTTAATCCCCTATTCGTCACACCCCTTTTGGGGTCGTAATGCGCCGCATCACACGACGCGTTTCAATCCGCCACAACGGGCCAAGCCCAAGGTGCGTTTCGACTGCGTGCGTCTTTGTAAGCGGCGATTTCCGCCGCATGATCCATCGTTAAATCGATATCGTCCCAACCGTTGATCAGTTTCGTCGCCCAACTATCGTCGAGGCTGAACCCGGTCTTAATATTTGAAAGAGAGATGACACGCGCTTTGATATCGATGCGAATATTTTTTGCATCATTTGCAAGAGCATTCTCTAGTGCGGCACAAGATTTTTCATCAAGGCAAGCGGGTAAAAGTCCGTTGTTGATGCAATTAGCTGCAAATATGTCTCCGAAACTAGGCGCAACAACAGCCCGAATACCTGCATCCATTAGCGCATAAACAGCAGCTTCACGCGATGATCCACTTCCAAATCCTCGGCGCGCAACGATAACAGTCGTGTTTTTATGCCGGTTAAGCACAAAATTTTTGCGAAGCGTACCATTCTCATCTCGACGCATGTCGTAAAAGAGGTACGGACCGTAGCCATCGGCGCGCGGAATAGACATATAGCGCGCAGGAATTAGCTGATCGGTATCAACATTTTCCTGCGGTAAACTCACCGCCAAACCCTTGTGCAAACACCAACCCACCATCAGAGATCTCGCGATGCTAAGAGCTGGCGCACATCAGTCAGTGCGCCAGTGATCGCGGCTGCAGCGACCATGGCGGGACTCATCAAATGCGTGCGAGCACCACGACCCTGACGGCCTTTAAAATTGCGGTTGGTCGAGGAGGCACAACGTTTGCCATCATTCACAATGTCTCCGTTCATGCCAACGCACATCGAACAACCAGAGGCAGCCCACTCTAGCCCAGAGTCCATGAAAACTTTATCCAGCCCCTCGGCCTCAGCCTGTGCCTTCACTTGAGAAGATCCCGGCGAAATCAGACCCGGCACCCGAACCCGATGCCCCCGCAACACCGCTGCGGCTTCGCGGAGATCCTCTATCCGCCCATTTGTGCAAGACCCAATGAAAACCTGATCTACAGGAGTCCCTTCGAGTGTTTGCCCCGCTTTCAATCCCATATATTGCAGTGCGGCGCGGGCCGCGTCAGCCTTAGCAGCGGGAACATGCATGGGATCAGGAATTGAAGCGCTGATCGGAAGCGCTTGTTCTGGGCTTGTACCCCAAGTCACCGTTGGCGCAATTTTGGCAGCATCCAAAGAAATATTTTGGTCAAAAATCGCACCCTCGTCGCTTACTAACGCGCGCCAATCAGCACAGGCGTCCTGCCATGCCTGACCTTTCGGAACATATGGACGACCCTCGAGGTATGTAAATGTCTTTGAATCGGGGGCTATCATGCCAAAACGCGCACCGCCCTCGACGGACAAATTGCACAATGTCATTCGCCCCTCCATCGACAAGTTGCGAATAGCGCTCCCCGTATACTCCACTGCATAGCCCAGAGCACCGTTTGTGCCATGCTCGGCAATCCACGCCAACGCAATATCTTTCGCGCTCACGCCTGCCCCTAATACGCCGTCTACTTCAACCCGAAGGGCTTTAGGCTTGCGTTGCCAGATCGTTTGCGTTGCCAACACATGAGCCACGTCCGTCGCACCAATTCCAAACGCTAAAGCGCCAAAAGCACCATGCGTTGACGTATGGCTGTCGCCGCAATTGATCAGAAGTCCAGGTAGTGTGATGCCCTGTTCAGGCCCAATGACGTGGACAATTCCCTGATTTGGATCATGTAGATCGTAAAGTCTTAGCCCGTGAGTGACTGCGTTACTACGCAAAGTACTGATCATCCGAGCGACTCTCGGGTTGCCCACTTTTGCTACTCGACTGGTAGGGGCATAGTGATCGACCACGGCAAAAGTAAGGTCTGGCTGTTTCACCGGCAAGCTGCGCTCTTTGATTTTAGCGAATGCATGATGTGAACCCTCGTGCACCAAATGTCGATCAACCCACATCAGTGAGACACCATCTTCACGCTGCAAGATTTCGTGCATGGCCCATAATTTGTCCAATAGTGTCTGCGCAGCAGCCATTAGCTGTTTTTTTCACCCCGTCCGATAGCCGGCTCCCAATGCCGGGTAGTTCCCTGACTTACGCGCGTTAGAGGCATTTCCAACCGAAACATATCGGGTCGATAAAGACCCGAGAGATACTCCACGCCGTTGCCGTCAACGTCGCGCACGACACGGTGCAAGGAGAGTAGTGCTGAACCAACATCGACTTCCAATGCCTCAGCAACATCGGGCCCTGCGAGTGTGGCACTCACGGATTGATGAGCCTCTTTAATTTGCACGCCACTACGCTCCAAGAGTTTGAACAGCGGCGATGTTGCAAGATCATTTTCTGAGTAGTTTTGCGCAATCTGTGAAGGAACATATGTGGTTAAGTGAGAAAAAGGCACGTCATCTATCGATCGGACACGGGTCGCTATCTGCACTTTGGGCAATTTCTTCAGACCCATCGCTGTTGCAACAAAATCTGGCGCGTTATCGTAAGAGAACGACAAAAGCCGCGCTGTTGTTTGCTGTCCCATCTCAACCAACTGGGGCATCAGTGTGTTGAAATCCATTGCTGCTCTGTTGTCATTCGACGGTCTCGCACGCACTTTTGTCCCGCTCCCTGCGCGCCTTTCGATCAAACCACATTGCGTTAGCGCGTCCAGCGCGCGACGGACAGTTACGCGCGATACTCCAAACGCCTCTGCAAGCTTCTGTTCACCGGGCAGTGTTTCACCCTCACTGAACTGCCCAACAGAGATTTGGTCGCGTAGCGATAAGTACACGCGGCGGGCTTTTGCCCCCTCTGGAAGATTTTGGGTCAGTTCAGTTCTCACACGTGATTCCCTTAGAATTATCTATCGCAGGTTAGGTATGTTACATCAAAAAGCAAGTATTAGTATTTTTCATATATCAATTATTTTTCTGGAAAGATACGAAATTTGTATTACACATAATACAGGTTTTTCGGAAGGAGTAGAAATGCCAATTGTAGAACTCCACGTTCTGAACGGGTATGATATTGAGGAAAAACAGCGTCTTGGCGATGCTTTAACCAACGCAGTGCGATTCGTTGTTCCCGCAGCACCCGAGCTTGTGACCGTCATGATTCATGACATGCCGGCCGAAGATTACTACCGGGGCGGCAAAAGCCGTATCCCCGCGCGAGCTCTTCCTGATCCAATTGCAATAGTGAAAAATTTCCTTGTCGCCATGGAGGCTCGTAAATTAGAAATCGCTCGCGATTTACTTGCAAATAATTTCGAAATGACCTTCCCAGGTGGTGTCGTGATGCACCGGCTCGAAGAATTAATCGTGTGGGCACAACCACGTTATAAATTTGTCACCAAAACGTACGACGGTTTTGATGCAATGCAGAGCAACGGCGATGCCGCCGTTGTCTTTGCTAGAGGCACATTGCAGGGGGAATATCTCGATGGCAGCTCATTTGAAAGCGTTCGCTTCATCGACCGCTTTGAAATGATAAATGGTAAGATTGTAAAGCAAGAAGTATGGAACGACATGGCAGAAATCAGGATGCAACCATGAGCGAGATTGACGCCATAACGCTCTCAGTTCTGGCAGGCCGGATGGAGCAAATTGCAGACGAAATGGACGCAACACTCTTTCGCGCCGCGTTCAACCCCATAATCGCCGAAGCCCATGACGCAAGCCACGGCCTATATCACGCTGTATCCGGTGATACTCTGGTGCAGGGTAAATCTGGCCTGCCGATTTTTGTTGGGGTAATGTCGTTCGCCGTCAAGGCTATCATCGAAAAAGTTGAAAAAGATAGCGACTTAGAAGATGGCGACATTTACATCTTCAACGACGCTCATATTGGTGGAACACATCTGTCGGACATGCGCCTAGTACGCCCCTACTTTCGTAAAGGAAAACTGTTTTGTTACCTTGCCTCAGTTGGCCACTGGCATGACGTGGGTGGTGCGGTTCCGGGAAATTATAACCCAGCGGCTACGGATGTTTTTCAGGAAGCGTTCAACCTGCCACCCGTGAAGTTAGCGCGTAGGGGTGAGATCAGCCAAGATATCGTTGACATTCTATTGCGAAACACTCGACTTCCACAATCTGCTCAGGGTGATCTAAATGGACAACTTGGCGCATTGGATCTTGGCGTCAAGCGCATGGATGAGTTGCTTGATGAATATGGCGCAGAAACGATTTCGTCTGCACTAGAGGCTCTAGGGCACCGTGCGGAAACATTGATGCGCTCTGAGTTAACCGGCCTCCCCAACGGACGTTGGGAGGCCGAGGACTACCTCGACAACGACGGCATTATTGACGAACCTTTGAAGATCAAGATTGCGCTCGAGATCAAAGGCGATCGAATGATACTGGACTTTACGGGCTCCTCGCAACAATGCGCAGGCCCAGTCAATATCGCGCTGCCAACGACTGTTGCGGCAGCCTATGTTGCAATTAAGCACGTCTTTCCTGTGCTGCCCGCCAACGCTGGTGTAATGCGCCCGATCGAAGTAATTGTACCCAAGGGTAGTTTGCTGTCAGCCGAATTTCCTGCGCCGACGGGAGGGTATACCGAGACCATACTGCGGATGATCGACGTGGTCTTTTCGGCATTTTCCCAAGCATCTCCTGAACGTGTAGTGGCGAATGCTTATGGCACGATCAACGCACTATCCATCGCAGGAAAGCGAAAAAACGGGCAACCTTGGGTAATGTTCAGTTTTTATGGCGGTGGACATGGCGGATCCCCCGAAACAGATGGGCTCAACCACGGTAATGCTCCAATTTCAACTGCAACTATTCCACCAATGGAAATTCTGGAGGCTGCTTATCCCGTGATGTTTCGTAAATGGGCTTTGCGTCCTGACAGTGCCGGTGCAGGAGCACATCGTGGTGGGTTTGGAGCGATTTATGAAATCGAAGTACTAGAAGAAAACGGTGCTGAGGCATTTCTATTTGGCGAGCGTGGGCGCTTTGCACCTAAGGGAATCGCAGGCGGACAAGAGGCAGCGCTGAATGAATTTTCCTTCGAGCAGGACGATGGCTGGCATACCCCACCTCTTGCATCAAAGATGCTCGGTATAAAGTTAAAGCCCGGCCAGGCAGTACGATTGCAGACGCCGGGTGGCGGCGGGTATGGTGAAGTTTCGGAGAGATCTCCTTCTCTGATCGCTTTGGATGTTGCCCGCGGCCTAATGAGCGAAACCGATGCTGACCGCACCTATGGTGTGGCATGGCGGGAGGCAAACCAATGAGCGACCTAATGATTGGCGTCGATGTCGGCGGCACGTTCACAGACGTCTTCGTTTTAAACGAAGCCACCGGCTCAGCCTCGGTCACCAAAGTGCCGACGACGCGACCCGATCAATCTGTGGGTTTTCTTAATGGCATCAAGCAAGAGATACAGGACTTTTCGACGATTTCGGTTGTCGTGCATGGCACAACTGCAGGCACAAACGCACTTTTGGAGCGTAAGGGTGCTAAAACTGGCGTTATATGCACGGAAGGGTTACGAGACGTGCTGGAGATGCGCCGCCGCGACAGACCTCGTACATGGGGTCTGAGAGGTGAGTTCGAACCTGTTGTTGACCGCCGCGACCGTCTAGAAGTGTGCGAACGCACTTTGGCAGATGGTACAATTCGAACGCCAGTTGACTTGGATGCGGTGCGATCAGCGGCAAAACAACTGCAAGAACAAGGCTGCGAAGGTGCCTCGATCCTTTTCGCCAATGCATATGCCAACACTGCGAATGAAGAGGCTGCTGTCGCAGTGCTGCGCGAAGTCTGGCATAACGCACATGTTTCAGCGTCGTCAGAAATCCTGCCAGAAATCCGCGAGTTTGAGCGCTTTTCAACCACGGCTCTGAACGCCTATTTACAACCCGAGGTCTCCGGCTACTTGGAACGTTTAGAAACAACGCTTCATGACAGCGGGTTTGACGGCGAGTTTATGATTGTACAGTCCAATGGTGGCGTGATGTCTATTGATACTGCGTGTCGTCTTCCAGTACGCACTGCTTTGTCTGGACCTGCCGCTGGTGTTATTGCTGCCGGTTATATCGCGCAGTCAGCTGGGTTTGAGAATGTCATTACAGGTGACATGGGCGGGACGAGCTTTGACGTATCTTTGATTGCCAAGGGGCATTCAATGCTTTCACCCCAAACATCAATCGATTTTGGCATGGTAGTGCGCAATCCGATGATTGAGATCACAACGATTGGTGCAGGCGGTGGCTCTATTGCTTGGGTTGACAAGGGCGGTCTTCTCAATATCGGCCCTGAAAGCGCTGGGAGCGATCCTGGCCCCGTCGCTTACGGACTAGGAAACATGCGCCCCACCGTGACAGATGCCAATGTTGTGTTGGGGCGTATCGATCCCGACAACCCAATTGGTGGTAAACTGGAACAACTTGACGTCGCAGCAGCAACCCAAGCTATTAATGAACATGTTGGCATGCCGCTTGGCCTGTCTCCGATTGAAGCCGCAGAAGCAATCCTCCGCGTGGCCAACAGCCGTATGGCGGGAGCAATTCGCCTTGTCAGTATTGAACGGGGCTTCGATCCCAAACGTTTTGCTTTCATGCCGTTCGGAGGGGGGGGCGCGCTTCATGCCGGAGCGATGTTGGCCGAGGTTGGTATTGCCCGCGCAATAGTGCCCCGATATCCCGGCGTTACCTCTGCAATGGGTTGTGTGATTGCGGACATGCGTCAAGACTTTGTACAAACTATCAACTCGCTAGTTGAAACGCTCGACACCTCCTATCTTGGTGCGTTCATGCAAACTCACACAGATCAAGGCATCGCTTTATTGGCCGCTTCGCGTACCAGTTTTGAGACGCGCGAGATCAGCTTTGAACTCGACATGGCCTACGTCGGACAAACTCATACTGTTTCAGTCCCAATCAAGGTAAAATCCGATAACTACAGCATCATGGCTCCTACGCAGGTCGAAATTGCAGCGGCCTTCGACGAAGCCTATCTTGCAACGTTCGGACGGCTGCTTGAAGGTGGGGTGCGACGAATTTTGAACCTTCGAAGCGCCGTAACAGGTAGAAGGCCAAAATTCGATCTCAGTACACTCGCACCGTCTGATAAGGGCAAAACTGCGCCGATCAGTCGAAGGCAGGTGCATTTTGGTGACCGCTGGCACGAGACAACCATTTACGACCGCCTCAATCTGCCAATTGGCGCAATTGTGAAGGGACCTGCGATCCTGACGCAGCCGGACACCACGGTTTTAATCGAACCAGACCTACAGGGCCGTGTCGACCGTTACGGTAACACAATCATTGAACCATTGGAGGGGACTAAATGAGCGATCCAACCAAGTGGGACCTCACGCGTACCGCGTTGCTAACAATTGACCTCCAAAACGACTTCATCCATCCCGAGGGAGCCTATGGCCGCGCAGGGCAGGGCGCCGAAACTATAGCCGCGCTACCTGAACGTATTGAGCCTCTTGCACGCGCAATTCAATCTAAGGGTGGGCGTTATTTCTCTGCACAGTTTACGCTTGTTCCAGACAAAGACGGAGAACCTCTGATAGCCCCACACCTAAAGCAACTGCGTCCTTTCCTCGACAAGGGCGACTTCGCGCCGAGCAGCTTCGGCCATACGTTGGTTGACATTTTGCAACCAGCAGATTTTGTGATCGAGAAAGTAGCCTATTCGGCATTTTATCAAACCCGGCTAGAGTACTTGATGCATGCTGTAGGAATTAAATATCTGATAGTCGGTGGTATCGTGACAAATGGTGGCGTAGCCTCAACCCTACGCGACGCACATTTGCGCAACATCGAAACGGTGATGCTGACCGACGGTTGCGCTGCTTTCAGAAATGATGTGCATGATGCTACAATTCTCTCGCTTGGTACTGTGACCCAACAAATGACTTGCGCAGAGGCTCTGGAATTGATCGGAGATGTGCAATGACGCTTAGAGCACGACTCAAAGATAAAAAAATCGTCGTTGCGCCCGGGGTCTATGATGGCCTTACCGCTTCGCTTGCAGAAGCGGCAGGTTTCGAGGCGCTTTACTTAAGCGGTGCCGCCGTATCGTATACGCGACTAGGTCGGCCCGACATTGGATTATCCACATCTTCAGAGATGGCGGACACCATGATGCTAATTTCCGATCGCACAAACCTGCCGGTCATAATTGATGCTGACACAGGTTTTGGTAATGCATTAAACGCCCAACGCACCATGCGGATTTACGAACGTGCTGGGGCGTCGGCCTTGCAGCTAGAAGATCAAACATATCCCAAGCGGTGTGGTCACCTTGCGGATAAATCACTGATCACCACATCTGAAATGAGCGGAAAAATCATGGCCATGGCTGATGCGAGAGCAAGTCAGAACACACTGATTATCGCCCGCACCGATGCGATTGCAGTTGAAGGTTTCGCCGCTGCCACAGACCGCGCCGAAGCCTATCTCGAGGCGGGCGCAGACGTACTCTTTATTGAAGCGCCAGAAAACCGCGAACAGCTAGAGCGTATTACTAAACAATTTTCAGATCGCGTTCCATTACTGGCTAATATGGTCGAAGGTGGCGCAACACCAATCACAGATGCGGATGATCTTGAGAGCCAAGGATTTGGTATTGTGATATTCCCGGGTGGCATTGTGCGTGCTTTAGCTCGCACCGCGGCAGACTACTACAAAAGCCTTGCAACGAGTGGCTCCAACAAACCTTTCGCAGAACGAATGTTCGACTTTGACGGCCTGAATGCTGTGATTGGAACGGCGAGTATGCTGGAGAAGGGTGCGCTATACGATGATACCGAGAGTTGAACCTCCACCAGAGGCTTTTGATGTAGAGGTTGAAACACTCATCATTGGTGCAGGCGCCTGTGGTTTAATCGCAGCACTTTCGGCTGATGAAGTTGGACAAGAGGTGTTGGTTATCGAGGCCGACGCAACGCCATCTGGATCTACGGCTCTCTCAGCAGGACTAATCCCCGCTGCCGGTACAGAATTACAAAGTAAGGCAAGCATCACAGATAGCCCTGCAATATTTGCTGCAGACATTCAGGCAAAGGCAAAAGGCGAAAATCACCAAGCACTTGTAAACCTCCTCGCCTTGAATGCAGGTCAGGTAATTGATTGGTTAACAACGACGCACGGTCTGCCTTTTTCAGTCGTGGATGATTTTGACTATCCCGGTCATTCCCGCCGCCGCATGCACGGCTTGCCAACTCGTTCTGGGCTCGAACTCATTGACGCTTTGCGCAGCGCTACAGAAAAGGCAGGCATCGACATCGTCTGCCAGCGCCGCGCTGAAACTCTTTATTTTACAGATGGTAAAGTGTGTGGCATCGCAGCGCGTCGTCCAGACGATGGCGAAGAACGCATTGGATGCAAACGCCTTATCCTCGCCTGTAATGGATTTGGTGGGAATCGCGCGCTAGTTGCACAGCATATACCGGACATCGAAACAGGTATTTGGTTTGGCCATGACGGCAATCGCGGTGAAGCAATATTGTGGGCCGATGGAGTCGGAGCGAAGTTGGATCATTTGGGTGCATATCAAGGTCATGGTAATGTAGCACATCCGCATGGTATCCTGATAACTTGGGCCACAATTTCCGAAGGTGGCGTACAGGTCAATTGCGCTGGCCGCCGCTTCTGGAACGAAGCGCAAGGCTATTCTGAGGCCGCCCGAGCAGTTTTAGCTCAGCCAAACGGCGAAGCCTTTGTAATTTTTGATGGTCGAATTGCCAAAATTGCGCGACAGTTCGAGGACTTCAAACGCGCCGAAGCACAAGGCGCAATCAAATCTGCTGAAACATTAGAAGCACTTGCAAATATGCTCGACCTGCCACCGGGTAATCTGCGTCAGACTATCGAAGACTTGCCCTCCCAAGGTTTAGATCAATTCGGTCGCCATTTTGAAACACCTCATCTTTCTCCACCCTTCTGCGGTGTTCGCGTCACAGGTGCGTTGTTTCATACCCAAGGCGGTTTGCGAGTTGATGAGAAAGCACGTGTCTTGACCCAAAACGGCAATCCAATTCAAAATCTTTTTGCCGGCGGCGGCGCAGCGTGCGGTGTATCTGGCAGTCGCGACAGCGGGTATCTTTCAGGGAATGGATTACTTTCAGCAGCCGTCTTAGGTCGTATTGCAGGCGTTGGATGAGGAAATAGTAAAATACTACAAAAAGCGGCGGTGTTGACAGCCGTTAGACAAGGCCTTGAGAAATCTTATTCTGGATAATTCAATTTCAATACAAAAAAATGATCATACAAAAATAAATATGAAAAGAAAAAATGAGTTTGAATTTATTCAAATAAGTACAATTTCTTTTTGAACCAGATACAAAACGCACCCCTCTGGCTTTAGAATAACTAACTGTAACCGTTTAAAAAATGTAAAATACCACGCAAAAAGTTATAAACAGGTAAATTTAAATAAAAGCTATTAGTTATGCGTAAGAGATAGTTAAGGTGGGACTCTAAAATTTAATTGAGAAGTGGTGGTCCCAATGCGGATTCGAACAATACTCATCGCATTACTAGCGGTACAGCTTAGCCTTGTGGGTGGACTGATCTTTACAGCTCTGCGAATGCAGGTAACTCAGACCTTAACCGAGAATGCCGAGCAGCAGCGTATGACCTCTTTATTGCTCGCAGACGAATTACGCCAATCCTCCGATGATCTGACCCGTTTTGCGCGCACCTATGTCACGACGGGTGATGACCGCTATGAAGGGTATTTCAATCAAGTACTCGCAATTCGCAATGGAGAGATGAAGCGACCGGAGGGGTACGAAGGAATCTACTGGGACATTATCGTTTTGGATCCAGATTATAAGGTCGTCTTAGGGCAACAACGCTCCTTGAGGGACCGTATGCTTGGCGCTGGATTTACCAACAAAGAGTTTGATAAACTCGCGGAATCGCAGAGTAAGTCAGATGGGCTGGTTCGACTTGAAGCTGTCGCTATTAATGCAATGAAGGGCCGCTATGACGACGGGACAGGAACCTTTGCTTTGACCGGTCCTCCCGACACAGAGCGAGCAATTAAGCTATTGCATGGACCTGAATATCACGCCGCTAAAGCCCAAATTATGAAACCCATCGGCGAGTTCATGGCTATGATTGAAAGCCGCACAACGAACGAGGTTGCCTCTCTTAATGAGCGCTCCAGAAATCTCGAGCAGTTCAACGTAATCCTTGCAACAACCCTTTTACTGAGCACTCTTGTGTCGCTTTTCCTGATCCGCAGACGTGTACTCCAACCAATTGAAGCGATGGTTGACACAGCCACCAAAGTGTCAGCCGGTGAACTCTCAGCGCGTGCGCCAGTTGACATGTCCGGGGAGATCGCCACCTTCGGTACGGCTTTTAATAAGATGGTCGCGTCCGTTGAAAGTCACGTAGGAGATTTAAAGTCGGCACAAGAAGAACTTAAATCAAAAGCAGAAAATCTTGAGGCGGAAAAACAGCGTAGCGAAAAATTATTACTGAATATCTTGCCTGCGCAGATTGCGGAGCGCCTGAAAGGCGGCGAGCGCGAGATTGCGGACTCTTTTCCGGAGGTTTCCGTCTTGTTTAGTGACATCGTCGGCTTTACCGAGATGAGTGCTCGCATTGGAGCCCGTCAGGTTGTCGATACATTAAATGAAGTATTTGGATTACTGGACGAGCTGGCTCTCAAGCATAATGTCGAGAAAATCAAGACAATTGGCGATTGTTACATGGTCGTCGCCGGCGTGCCTGACCGTAGCCCAACCCACGCTCAACAAATCGCGGAGTTCGCGCTCGATATGCAGTCTGCACTGAGTGACTACGCGTCTTCCTCCGGCCGCGAAATTTCTATGCGAACCGGGATCCACACTGGCACGGCCGTAGCCGGAATCGTCGGCACCTCAAAATTCACTTATGACCTTTGGGGCGATGTTGTGAATGTTGCCAGCCGGATGGAGGCCACGAGCGCACCCGGACGCATTCATGTCTCAAGCGCAGTGCGCGTGCGTTTAGAGGACGATTATGAGTTCGAGGATCGTGGTACGACAGCACTTAAAGGTAAAGGCGAACAAAACACCTGGTTTCTTACTGACCGAAGAACGGCGAACCATTGAAAAAGTGATCGACTGAGGGGAAAACGGGTTGGTGTATCGATGCATTGAACCGTATGATCGAATAACTGCGCCATTACTTGAGTGCAGCAAGTAGCAATAAGGGTAGCTCAAACATTGCAATCAGATTGGGGCTCATCACGTACTTAAAACGCGCGGATGAATGCCTGGAATCTCGTTAGATAATACCTCAAGCCAGTGGTACTGGAATTGGGATAAAAAAACTTCATAAAACTTTGTTTGGCTCCTCGATCAGCCAATCGAATACAAGACTTGCACCGCTCGAAGCATTTGGGTGCATTTTGACATAAAAATCCTGCGGTGAAGCCATTGAGTCGGATAGTAATTTGACGAGATGTCCCGCCTCGACCAAGGTTTTGGTTAGGCCCTCCCAGCCTAACACTGCACCCATATCATCTTGAGCCGCCTGTAACGCGATGACGTAGTTGTTAACCCTGTGTGTGTTTCTCAGTGGCCCACCATAACCGAGTTCGCCGCACCAATCCTGCCAGCCTGTCCATTCGTTTCCAGTTGACTCTAGGTGAATAAGGGGAAGCCGGGCAAGATCAGCCACCTGTGCGATTTTGTTTTCCTGTGCAAATCGGGGGCTACTCAAGGCTGTGATCTGATCATGAAACAACACCCGACAGTTACCGGTCTCTTTCGACATATCCCCGTAGTGGATGCTCAGATCGCAATCTGACTGTGTCTGGCCTGCATCGCTGACGATCTGGGCTACTGAAATGTGCCCATGCGTTTTCCAGAACTGCGCCAGTCTTGGCGTAAGCCAAAGAGAACTTACAGCAGTAGTCGCTCGAATTGTGACCGACGCCCTTGGGTGCCGGGATCTAAGTTGGTTTAGTGCGTCGCTCATGCTCTCAAACCCACGCTGCAGAGATACGAGCAAGTAGGCGCCAGTTTCAGTCAGCTCGACGCCCCGATGGTGGCGCTGGAACAGTATGCAATGCAGTTCCTGCTCCAATGCCTTTACCTGGTGACTGATTGCAGCGGGCGTGACGTTCAGCTCGCGCGCAGCGGCTTTAAAGCTGACATGGCGCGCAGCGGCCTCGAAACTAATGAGCGAACTCATTGGAGGGAGGTCATATGGTCTCTTAGACAAGAAATTTTTATCCAAACTTAGATTTAAAGCAAAAATTACGCATAAGAAATTAAATTAGGCTTACTTCAAGTAATTCATGTTGAATTTAATTACAATTGCCAACTCGAAAGTTGTGTCGAAAGCTCGCTTTAACTTTGAAACCGAGAGAAGCAAAAAGGAAACCCCGTGCCAAACCCCAAACACACCTTTCATGATGATAGGGATTATTCGTCTCGGTATATATCGATTGCTTTTAAAAGCTCACAAATTGAGGTGGTTATCTGTCCACCCAATTTGAATGCTTGCCGCCTGAAGTTTTATCAGGAAAGGAACAAGGTATGTCGGCAGAGGTGACACATAAACGCGCACGCCGTTCACGAAGCGGACGCATTAGGAACCGGAGCGCACAACCGGGGCACAACCCGCATCTTGAGGTGCCATTCATCACCCGAAAAATCAAACCCTATGAGATTCTGGAAGAGGATCAGTTGGATCAGATAGAAGTCACGTCCGAACGGATCATGGAAGAGATTGGGATCGAATTTCGCGATGACCCTGAAGTGGTCGAGCTATTTCGCGAACGTGGTGTGAGGGTCAAGAAAGCCCCCAAAACCGTGGGCACAGAAGCGTGGCGATTACGTTTCGAGCCAGGGTTAGTTCGCGATATTCTGAGCGCTGCGCCTGAGCGCTTTACACAGCACGCACGCAATCCCAAGAACACGATTGAGGTGGGTACTGATGCAACAGTATTTTTACCATCTTATGGTAGTCCCTTTATTCTAGAAATGGATGGTACACGGCGATACGCAACGTTGGAGGATTTTGAAAATCTCGTGAAATTGGCGCAATCCAGCCCGTGGCTGCATTACTCCGGCGGCACAATTTGCGAGCCAACCGATATCCCAGTAAACAAACGACATTTGGATATGGTCTATGCCCATATGCGTTATTCTGACCGACCCTTTCAAGGCTCAATCACCGCTCCTGAGCGGGCCGCAGACTCGATAGAAATGTGCCGTATTCTTTTTGGTGCAGAATTTGTTGATAAGAACTGCGTGATCACTGGTAATTTCAACACCACTTCGCCACTGGTGATTGATGGGGTCACCTCGCAAGGTATTCGCACCTACGCCCGAGCCGGACAAGGCACAATTCATCTCCCTTTTCTACTTGGTGGTGCGGTTGCGCCACTGACCATGGCCGGACAGGTGGCACAGAACCTCGCTGAAACTCTGGTCAGTGCTTCAATATCACAGTTAGAACGCCCAGGAGCACCAGCGGTGATCGCTAGTTTTATGAACTCGCTAGCGATGCGTTCCGGTTCACCGACCTTTGGTACGCCAGAACCAGCAGCAGCAAGCCTGATCATGGGTCAATTCGCAAGGCGTTACAGATTACCGCTGCGTTGTGCTGGAAGTTTTACAACTTCCAAATTGCCAGACGGTCAGGCAATGCAACAAAGCATGATGTCAGCATTGAGCGCAGTCCAATCAGGTGCAAATTTCATCATGCACATGGCGGGCTACCTCGATGGCTTGTTGTCAATGTCCTATGAGAAAATGATGATGGACCTTGACGTGTGCGGCGCCTTGCATGCCTACTTGCAAGGGGTCGAGGTGAACGAAGACACGCTTGGCTTTGACGCGCTGGCCGAAGGTGGACCAGGTGAGCACATGTTCGGCAGCCAGCACACCTTGCGTCATTACGAGACTGCCTATTGGGATTGTGAGTTGGACGACAACACCCCGTGGGAAACCTGGGACGAAAATGGGCGGATTGATATGGCCACACGTGCGAACAAGAAGTGGAAGGCTCAATTGGCCCACTATAAGCCACCAGCGATGGATGCAGCGACCGACGCGGCGCTCAAAGCCTTCATCCAACAAAAAAGGAATGAGATGCCAGACCTGTGGCACTAAAGTGCTTGCCCTGAGAAGAGGAGATTGAAGCCATGTCAAAGGATCCGCTACTGCAGCCGTATCAACTAAAGCAATTGACACTGAAAAATCGGATCATGACCACCAGTCATGAGCCGGCTTACCCAGAGAATGGGATGCCAAAAGAGCGCTATGCGGCCTATCATGCAGAGCGCGCAAAGGCAGGCGTAGCGCTCACCATGACTGCCGGATCGGCAACAGTATCTAGGGACAGTCCACCAGTATTTAACAACATCCTCGCCTACAAAGACGAGGTGGTGCCATGGGTTCAAAACCTCACTGATGCCTGCCATGAATACGATTGTGCCGTGATGATTCAGCTTACCCATCTGGGCCGCCGCACTGGTTGGAACAAAGGCAACTGGCTGCCATCGGTCAGTTCTTCCAAACACCGTGAGCCAGCCCACCGCGCCTTCCCCAAGCTAATTGAAGATTGGGACATCGACAGGATAATCCATGAGTTTGCTGATGCCGCAGAACGGATGCAGGCAGGCGGCATGGACGGGATCGAGTTGCAGGTTTATGGCCACCTCCTAGATCAGTTCTGGTCACCGCTGACCAATAATCTAACAGGTCCGTACGGTGCCAATACAATGGACAACCGCCTACAGTTTCCACTCGATGTGCTGAGTGCAATTCGAAAGCGTGTCGGTGATAAGTTCATCGTGGGTTTTCGCTACACTGCAGATGAGGCACAAAATGGCGGCATCACCGAAGAGGACGGACTCGAAATTTCAAAACGCCTTGCTGCGACTGGGCAGCTCGACTTCCTCAACCTAATCCGTGGCCGTATCCACACGGATGCTGCGATGACAAACGTGATCCCAGTGCAGGGCATGCAAAACGCACCGCATCTGGATTTTGCAGGTCGGGTAAAAGCCGCAACAGGAATGCCAACTTTCCACGCAGCCAAAATCCCAGATGTGGCTACGGCCCGTCATGCAATTGCAGCAGGGCTTCTCGATATGGTCGGCATGACCCGCGCGCACATGGCCGATCCACATATCGTTCAGAAGATCACCGAAGGTCGTGAAGGTGATATTCGCCCCTGTGTTGGTGCCACCTACTGTCTTGACCGGATTTATCAGGCTGGTGATGCGCTGTGCATGCATAACGCTGCCACCGGGCGGGAACTCACAATGCCGCACACCGTTGAACCTGCCACCGAACCGAAAACCGTGGTGATTATCGGAGCTGGGCCGGGAGGCCTAGAGGCAGCACGCGTGGCAGCAGAGCGTGGACATGACGTAACCGTGTTAGAGGCACAGCCCGACCCTGGGGGTCAGGTACGCCTAACCGCACAAAACCCACGCAGACGCGAAATGATCAGCATCATCGACTGGCGCATGGCGCAATGTGCCGCACGCGATGTGACCTTCCATTTCAACACATGGGCTGAGGCTGAGGATGTGACATCCCTCAATCCAGATATCGTTATCATCGCCACCGGCGGTTTGCCAAACACAGAGCTTTTTGAAAGTGGGAAGGATCAAGACTTAGTCGTCACAAGCTGGGATCTGATCTCAGGCGACGTGAAGCCGGGCCAGAACATCCTAATTTATGACGAGAGCGGTGATCATCCGGCCATGCAAGCAGCGGAGGTGGCTGCCCAAGCAGGCGCAAAGGTGGAGGTGATGACACCGGACCGCGTTTTTGCTCCAGACATTATGGCGATGAACTTGGCTCCCTACATGCGCGCACTTCAGGATAAAGATGTCACCTTTACCATCACACGCCGTTTGCTGAATGTGACGCGCAAGGGCAATCAGCTCCAAGCTTTGATCGGGACAGACTACAGTAGTTTCACATCTGAAAATATCTATGATCAGATAGTTGTGAACTATGGCACGCTGCCGCTAGACGATCTCTACTTCGCCCTTAAGCCGTCCTCACTCAACCACGGAGAAGTGAACTATGACGAACTGATCAAGGGCGAACCGCAAACTGTGATGCGTAATCCCAGAGGAAACTTTAAGTTGTTTAGGATCGGCGATGCGGTTAGCGCGCGGAACACCCACGCTGCAATTTATGATGCCCTAAGACTGGTCAAAGACATCTGACGTGGGTCTCCGCAGGAACGAGGTTGGGGTAGAAGATGGTTTCAGTGGATAAAAGCACGACGACATCCTTCAAGCATGTCTTTAACCCAGTCAAGCTTGGCCACAAAACGCTTCAAAATCGTATCGTTTTCGGCGCGCATACGACCAATATGGCGCACAAAGGTCTGCCAGATGATCAGCATTTGGCCTACTATCTGGAACGCGCAAGAGGCGGGGCTGCAATGATAACCGTCGAGCCTATGCCTGTGCATCCCGCTGCCGTCCTCACCCGTGGGAACTTCGCCCATTCCAGCGATGCTGTCATCCCATATTTTGCTAAGCTTACTGAGGCGTGTAAAGCGGAAGGGACGGTAATGATCCAACAACTCTATCATGTTGGTGCACATGGTGACTGGGATAACAGTTGGCACGCAAACTGGTCACCGTCCGGCGGCCCCAGCTATCACGACGATGACGGCAGTCATGCTATGTGCGAAACCGAGATCGAAGAGACTATTGAGGGCTTTGTGCAAGCCGCAATCCGCTGTCAGAGGGCCGGTTTTGATGGCGTCGAAATCTGGGCGGCCTATCATTGCCTACTCGACCAGTTTTGGACTCCCTTTTCCAACCAAAGACGGGATAAATGGGGCGGTAAACTGGAAAACCGCACCCGTTTTTCGCGCGAGGTTCTGCGCTGCGTTCGCGCTGCTTGCGGTGACGACTTCATCATTGGTTTATCAATCAATGATGACAGCGACACCAATGTGTGTCTGAGCCGCGATGACATGGTTGAAATCATGACCATTCATGACGCGGAAGGATTGATGGATTACGTGACAGTTGGCGTGGGTAGTTATTTCGATTTCAGCAAGCTATTGCCAAGCTTCCAATACCCCGAAAATCTTGGCGTGGATCTGTCCGCAAGGCTGAAGGACAAACTGACAAATGCCTTGGTAATCGCCGAGGCGAACATCCGCACACCAGAAAATGCCAACACAGTGCTGGGTGCCCGGCAAGCCGATCTGGTGTCGATCGTGCGCGGCCAGATCGCCGATCCCTATCTGGTTGAGAAGGCAGAGGCAGACCGAACAGATGACATTCGCGGGTGCTTGTCCTGCAATCAGCAGTGCTGGGGGCGGCGCGGGCGCGATTACTATATCTCCTGCCTCGTCAATCCCTCAGCTGGACATGAGCATCAGATGGGTGGAGATTGTTTCACAGCGGCAGCTAACCCAAAGAGAATTCTAGTTATTGGGGCTGGGCCTGCTGGCCTTGAAACGGCAAGGGTTGCTGCAGAACGTGGGCACAGCGTGATCCTCGTGGAAGCATCTTCTGAATTGGGCGGGCAATTCCGGTTGGCGGGGCTGCAACCTCGACGTGGGCAGATCACGGATTTGATTAGGTGGTATGGTCGTCAATTGGATAAGCTAGGCGTAGATATCAGGTTCAACACATTTCTTGATGCACAGGACGTCTTGGCAATCGCCGCAGACGAAATTGTACTGGCGACCGGATCGCTGCCTTGCGAAACCGGCTTTCAAAAGGCTCTGCCACATGTGCCGAAGCTGCCAGGTATAAGCAATGGAAATGTTTGGTCTGTCGAGGACGTAATGAACCGGGCTGCACACCTTGGAAAACACGTTGTTGTCCTAGATGAGCGTGGACAGTGGCGCGGGGTCGGCACTGCTTTGCACCTAGCTGAGGCTGGCCATGACGTCACAGTCATTACACCCAATGCGATGATTGCGCAGGGTTTAGTGCGCTCCGCGACTGATCTAAACGCCCGACGCACTCTCGCGGCTTTAGGCGCGACTTTTATTGTCGAAAGCGCACTATCTGAATGGCTTGGAGATGCCGTTAGATATACGTCATTGCTCACCGGAAAGACCAAGGAATTAAAAGCAGACTCATTGGTTTTCGCCGCTGGAATTGTCGCAAATTCAGATTTTCACGACCTTCTGACATTCCAAAAAATGAAGTTTCAGGTCATCGGAGACGCACTCGCTCCCAGACTTGCAGCCGCTGCCTTTTACGAAGGTCGAAAGGCTGGACTGGAGCTCTAGCCACAAACTCAGCAGTGGTCTCTCTCTGACCAGGCATTTTGATCTCCGTGAAGGTCAACTATGCAGTCAAAAACTTCTTCGTATCTCTTGTTTTGAGAAACCGCTTTCAAAAATTTAGGAAATGTCTGCAAAGCGTGTTGGTCGAATTACGGATGATCGAGACAAGAGCCAGTTTGTTAGAGAACGGAGCTTTTGGAGACTTAACCAGTAGTGTTCGATTTCGGCCCATTCCGGCCAATCAGCCGGGCCTCGCGACACTGCGGCGCGGCCTGCCGAAGCTGCCGTTCGCTGCATAGGCACAATCAAGGTGTCCGCAAAGGTCGGGAGAGCGGGACAAAGTGTGAATTCGCTGTAGCAGCGCCAATGACTACTTTCGTGAAAAACCGCTTCTATCGTTTTCCTCAGGGCGATTACATTGCCGTCTCGAAGTGACGGGGCCTCGCCGCCAAAAATTCTGTTCTATATGGGATGCAAGTCCAGCGCACATGGGGCCTGACCCTAATCATCTGGAAGGGCACTGCACTCTAACAGGTCCGCAGGGCTTTGGGGCTTGCGGATCAACCAGACAGGTCGTTCTATGCGCAGGTTTTGGTCAGCGGTGACAAGCTGGCCACGCAGGTTGAGGTCTTCGTCGCATTGTAAAACCAACCTGCGCACCGCGCCGTCACCGAAATCGATTGAACCGGTATAGCTGCGTGGCGTATCTTCTTGGCGGAGCAAAACGGTTTGCCCCTGGACATTGAACGCAAGGGTATTGCGGCAGTCTTGCGCGGTGACCAGACCGTCCGAGACCATGTAGTTCCCAAAGGGCATGGCAAAACCAACGGCCGTCCCCATACCCTGCCCGATATGTGCGTCGAACGCGCCGACGCACCATTGAGCCAGGGCTGGCGGACCGGGGTCTGTGTCAGGGCCCGGCACTGAGGGCGTATCGGGTTGATCTGCTGTGATCTCGTCTGGCGTGACAGTCTGCGCGCGAGACGACAGGTCATCGGGCGCGTCTTTGGGTCTGCCCACGATGATCAAGTCAGGGACGTCTATGGTGATCTCGATCGGGGCGGGTAGTCCAACAATCACAAGGTCTGGGACATCAATCACGACATCGATTGGCTCGGGTGTGCCTATGATGATTAAATCGGGAACGTTGATGGAAATATCTTTGCCCAGCGCAGAAGAGCCTGCGGTCAATTCGGGCACGTTAACTGGAACGTTTTCTCTTTTGTCAAAAGTTTTCGGGCTGATATCAGTTCCGGTCGTCAATTCAGGCAGGTTAGCAGGATTTTTTACAACCCCACTTTGCGCATCGAAATCGATGTTGCCGGCATTCTGGGCCATCACCGATCCTGAAAAACTTACACCGCTGCAAAGCGCCGCAAAAACAACACGTCGCACCCGGCATCGCGCGCCACAGATACAAGTGACTAGGCGCCAAAGACCTGTTGGGTGGAAAAAGAAGTGGGGCATCAATAAGCCGCGCAGCTTGGGTCGATTTCGGTGACGACACCATCCAAATTCAAGCCTCCGAAAACCTCAGAGCATGTTCCAATATAGGCTGGCCGTACGGCCTGAGCGCCGAAATTGAGAAACCCTTGCGCTTGGCCCGGTCCTTTGCTTTGGTGGACTGCTCTGCATACCCACGCCATATTATCACTGCCAAGCGCATATCCCGCGTCCAAACCAATCGGCGCGTTTTCAAGGGTTATCTGACCTTCGATAAATCCATCTGCTGTCCGAGGCGCAAAGGTCTCGCCGGCTTGCAAGAAATTCATCCTGCCGCGGCTTTCAACAGCGGTGCCATCCGGTTTTTCAAATAATAGTCGGCAGATAACATCGATACCGGTGTTTATGGCCGCCACATTGCCTTCGACTTTTACACGTAAATTGAAGGTCACGTTGGCTCTGTCTGCTTGTTGTGCTGACGCCGCTGTACACAAGAGCAGAAGTGCCGAAGCGTAGGAGACCAAACGGCTTTTGCGAAAAGTAAAAGTCATATTTTGTCCTTTGCTGAAGTTGGGGTCTTGCATGTCGGTCAATCGCAAACCGCGCGGCGTTCATTGAAAAGTGAAAGCGTGAAAAATGCCGCAGAGTAATCGGCCGCACTTAGGCGGGTGGTGACATCATCGCCCGGACTACGCGAGGCCATGTAGGGGACCGCGTTATATTTGGACAGATCAGCCAAGATGGGCCAAGCACAGGCGCAACTTGCCTCGGTGCGCCCGCCGGATCGACAGTACAGATCGAACAGAGGCACAAAGTCATCGACCGCCCAAGCGGTGATGTCGCGGCCGTGGATGCGAGCCAGTTCGGCTTCATATTCCGCATAGAGTGCCGCGCGGTTGATCTGGGCGCGGTTTTCTTTCGCGGCGATAGCCTTTTGTTCTGCCGCACGGTCGCGGGCTTTGCGGGCCTCGACCAAGGCAGCGTAGCGGTTCATTTCTTCGATGGTCGCACTTGGGCCGGTGACGCGCTTATAAAGCAGTTGTTCCTCGATGGCGTCACCGGTCTGGGGAATCGGTGGCGGGGCGTCCTGCGTGGAGACCTGCAATTCACCCGACGCGCATTGCAGCAACAATGACGTCATGTCCTGCAAAAGCGCCGCCGCGGCCATCATTTTCTGCGGGTCTTGCGGCATCTCTCCCAAGAACATCGTAATCGCTGTTGATGCGAGCAGATGCTGATCCTCGGGCAGATTGGCGCTCCAGTTGTCATAAAGGCATCCGCACATGGGGGCGTCATTGCCCCCCTCCACGCAGCCCGCAATGAAATCAGGGCGCAGGTCCTCCAGGCTTTGGGCGACAACGGTGAATGGCATCCAGACTATCGCAAGAGAAATAAATACACCCCGGATCATTGAGAGGCGACCTTTTGTAGGGCTTCCATCATTCCGCTTTTCTTCAAAGCGTCCTGGGTCAAATCTTGCACGCCGCACTCTTGCAGCAGGGTCAAATAATCCGCGCTTGGCTTGACGCTGTCCATGTATTCAGGATGTTCGGTCATCGTCATGAAGTTCAAATCAGGATGGTCCCTGAGATACTGCAATGACACCAACCCGCCTTGGGTGTAGGCGTTCAAGTCGTCATAATTGCCAACGCCCGCTGTCTGGTCGTACATGCAGCCATAAGCAGTTTCATAGGCCTCGGACCAAGTGAAATCCGGGACGTGATCGCTCAGTTCCGGTCCCAAACGGGTGAACAGTAAAAATGCCGCGACAGACAGGTCTGGGAAAATGGTTTCCATCTGATCGAGGTATTCGCCGCGGTCCGTTTGCGCTGCATCAAATTTATCAAGTTTTTCTATCAGGTCAGAAAAATTCTCCTCTGCGTTGGCGATAAGGGGTGCGAAGATAAAACTGGTCGTCAAAAGTAGGCTTTTCATTAGGTCTCTCTGAGTAAGGGGATGTTAAGGACAAAGCAGAGCGTAAGGATCGTCGCCGCGCGCACAGACCGGACGTGTGCCCAATTGATCGATACGCCAGCCGACAGGATCACCGCTGTGATCCCAAACATAGACAGCACGGGTCCGCGTGGCTGCGATCGCGTCGTCTTCTATGGGCACTTCAAAGTCGACAACCATTCGCTGGACGCCAATCTGACACCATGTTTTAGAGGCATAGAGGGCCGATCCTGCAAGAATTTGGCCCGTTATGGCAGCTTCAATAGGCCCCGTGACACTGACGAGGTCGCCATCGGGCAAGTCGAGATACATCATTGGATCCAATGGCGTAAACCCTGCCATCGGGTCGCCAAGGACGGGTGGGCAAGTCTGTGCGTATGCGGGTGTTACAAGGCAAAATACGGCGAAGGTGCAAATGTGTCTAAGCATTCATTATCCTGTGACTGAATTTTCCTAACCCTATGCTTTCACATGTGGTCAATCTTGCAAAAATCGGACAAGTTTATGGTTAAGACTGTGCCACAATGCTGCGCAGCACACCGTTTGAATCAAGCTCGAGCTTGGCAGGCGTTGTCCGCAGATACTGTTGGAATGTATTGGTCAGGTGCGATTGGTCTGCAAAACCCACTTGGTAGACGACATCGCTGATCGACAATTCAGGATTCATCGCCATGAGTTTAAGCGCACCGATTATCCGCTGGCAGACGGCAAACGACTTGGGAGGCAGGCCCACCACACGGGTAAACCGGCGTCGAAGTTGGCGGTCACTGATGCCAAGCTCATTTGCCAGACCTGCAATGCTGATAGCACCATTTGCGGCCTCGATCTTTTGAACGGCAAGCACAATCTCTGAGGATGGATCGCTGACATTGTTGGGATGCAATTTTTGAAGAATATCTGTAAATTGGTCTATATGCGGTTTGTCCTGCAGCTGAGTATCAAGGGTCAGGACTTGGTTGCTGAGTGCGCCAATATCACGGTTCAGGAGGTCATAAGCGGCATAGGCATGGAGTTCCGCCAGATAGTGGATCGCTGGTCCGCGCAATATGTATTCAGCGTCAAATGTGGTCAATTGCCCCGAATAGTGGACCGTCCCTTGTTCGGCGTTAAAGCCTTGGCCATTGGCTGTCGCTGTTGCCGAGCCTTGTGCTATCCAACCAATATAGCTGTATCCTGTCGGGCGGGCGGGGACGGTTGCTGTGCCAGTTTGTGTAAGTTCGGCACAAAGGATGCGTCTAAAGAATTTTTTCTGGTTTTTTGGAACAGAGTTTTCAATGTATTTAAGCATAAAGAACACCTTAAAATGTAAAAATGTATGCAATAAATCACTGAGGGGTCACGATGACCAGTGTTCATGCAAAAACGAAATTCAGATTGTCTGACGGGCACTATCAGATTAAATCGGCTTGAGGCCGGAAAGTCAGTTTCGTGGCGTCACCAGATGACCAAAAGCTCCCCGTTCCAATACTTCAAAACCAGTCCTGAAATCATCCGTCTTGCGGTGATTATGTATGTTCGGTTTCCACTGTCCCTGCGTAGTGTCGAAGACCTTCTCCAGGGACTAGGCATCGACGTTTGCCTCGAAACTATCCGGTTTTGGTGGAACAGATTTGGTCCGATATTCGTGGCGGAGATCCTTGAGCGTTTCGTTGTCGCCGCGGTTCGCATGGGGGATCGAATTCTTCGTCAGATCCGTGAAGCCGAAATCGAGCAAGCCATGGACCGTATCAGGTTGATTCACAACAAAGTGCCGAAGGAAGTTTTTCTGCTGACACCTGTGGTTGCAAACGTGACAGTGGATCGGATTATTGAGTGGCGGGACTTCAAAAGGGGCGGAAGCAACATTGAACGGGCCATTGCCAAACACGGTGTGTTGTTCCTGTCCCCGACCGATTGCGCACGCTACATGTCAGATATCTGGCGATCCAAACAAGCCGCGGGAACTGACCCTTCACGCGCGAAACTAATGTCAAAAGAGCCATGTAGAGATATTCTATATGGGGAATTTGACGGTAAGAGCCCGCCAATACTGGTCGAATTCCGGCCAGCCATCGAAGCAGGCAGGACGGCGCGGCGCAGGAAGGCTTTGGTATTTGCACCTGCACATGAAGCGCGACAAAAATTGGAACAGTTCTTTCCTGTTTCGGAGTTCCGCTATTGTGAACTGAGCGACGCGTTAGAGATCACCGAAATCGACAACCAAAAAGCCACCGAAGAGATGAGCAGTTGAAAGGATGTCAGAATGATAAAATATGTTCCGGGAGACGATGTCGGGCGGCTAGAGCCATGGCCCTTCGACAATCCTGAAAGCGATTACCAGATCAGGCAGGGAGATCCAAAAGCATTTGGCCGAATGGATGCCGGCGGACCCGGCCATACCACTCGGGCAGGTATCTGGCGCTGCACCAAGGGAATCTTCGGATGCACTGAGCAAGGCGATGAGCTGATGACTATTTTATCCAGACGGTTTTTCGTTGTTCGACGCTGGCGAAACGGCGTGGAACGCGCCTAACGATCCAATAACTAGAGCCTCTGAGTTTAACATTCACAGTTCCACAGCCTCCAAGCACAAAGAGCTTTGTGCAGCAAAATGTGCAGCAGAAAACACCCAATCTCAAGTGGGGAGTTGGTCAATTTAGCTAAAAACTATCTATTTTCAGTAAGATAAAGGAAAACTATTGCTAGTAAATGGCGGAGGAGGCGGGATTCCGCTTGTTGTTCACCCACTCTCTGCTCCCCCTTAAGAGACTCCCCCTAAAAAGTTTCATCAACCTCGACAATGCCGCAAAGTTTCTGGTCAGGCTTCGACAGAGATTGGAGAATGAGCAGACGCCATCGCCAGATGGTATCCTTGTTGACATCCAGTCGGCGCGCAAGACGACGGACAGAGCGAGGGGGGCCATCAGAAAACATGTCTTTCAAGACTTGGTAAAACTGATCCAGCTTCTGAAGTTGCGCGATGGAACTTCCAGTTCGCCCATTGAAGGTCTTTAAGCAGCCTTGGCAGCGATATCGCTAAGAGCCCGCCCGTGTCCTTCCCCACCGTTGTCTATCTACTGCGCCACAGTGTGGGCAGGTTGCTTCCCGTGCGTTGCGATCAATTGCCCCCACTGCCGCTTTCTGGCACGCGATATCACAAGCGGTTGCGATAAGGGATTCAACCTGATCAGGGGTCAGGCCTATGAGCCGGTTGAGCATGGTTTCGAAAGATTTCTGTTTCATGTGTTCTCCGCACGAAAATTGCAGAGAGTACATTGGCTTAATTGGTCAAAACAGAAATCGACCAACACGCATTACAGATATTTCCTAAATTTATTTGCGCTGCTTGGATTGATTTACTGCTCGTCTCAGCGAGACTTTTCGCAAAGTTTTTCTGAGGTCCATATCCGAATTTCTACATAATTTAGCACTTTTGCAAAATTCCTTTCCTACCTATAAGTCATCTGCGTCGACTTAAGGGAAACCAAGATGACCGAGATTTCTTTTAAACAAATTCATGCTGCCCAAGCTGTAATAAGTGACACTCTGATTAAAACTCCAACTCTTACCCTTAACTCGGACAGATGGCGCACTGTTCTTCCGAACATTGCCGGCGGCGCAGTCAAACTGGAACTTTTTCAACAGGCGGGCTCTTTTAAGGCGAGGGGTGCATATCTGGGCATCAGTGGCTTGTCCCCTGAAAAAAGAGCCAAAGGCGTCGTCGCTGCGAGTGGCGGAAATCATGCAATGGCAGTTGCTTGGGCCGCGCAAAAACTTGGCGTTTCGGCCAAGATAGCTATCCCTAAGGCGGCTGATCCAGTCCGAGTCGATGGCTGCCGCTCGACTGGGGCTGAGGTAATCTTGTGCGAAGATATCGTCGAGGCCTTCACGGTCATGGAGGAAATTGCGTCGCAAAAAGGCTGCGTAATGATGCATCCCTTTGAGGGGGAGCACATGACATTGGGAAGTGCGACTTGCGGTGCAGAATTTGTGGCGGCGCATCCAGAAATCGACATTTTCATCATCCCAGTAGGCGGGGGCGGCATGATCAGCGGAATGTCAGCAGCTATCAAACTGGCTCGACCTAGCGCAACTGTCATCGGTGTCGAACCCTTCGGAGCAGATAGCATGTTCCGCAGCTTTTTGGCCAAAGAGCCAGTGCGCTTGGATAAGATCACGACTATTGCCGATAGCCTCGCCTCACCACTGGCGATGCCCTATTCCTTTGGCGTCACACATCGTTATGCAGATGAAATCGTCCGGGTCGACGACGACGAATTGCGTCAAGCGATGCGGACCTACCAGAACATACTTAAAATCACAGCAGAGCCTGCATGCGCTGCTTCGCTCGCGGCGCTCGCAGGCCCCTTGAAAGATAGAGCCCTCGGTCGGCATGTTGGCCTCATCGCTTGCGGATCCAATATCAGCATCGGGCGCTATCAAACCCTGCTGGAGAAAAAGTGAACGGCTAGTCTGGTGAACGGTAAAAGGGTATCGCCCCGCCGTTGATTAGTCCCTACAACCATTCCTCCACTATTAATGAGCATATTTTGTCTCAGGAAATATCGGGATCGGCTCTAATACACAGTTGGTATCGACAAACGGGATCGGTCAAACCGTGCGGGTGTTGCGAAACATCAAGGTCGTCCTCGAGGTTAGCGAGCGCAAGATTCGCAACCTGATGAAGAAATTGGTCTTTTGGGCAGATATAAACAGTTATTCCGTTGTAAAAACCGCCTATGCGGCGGCAATCAAAGGAAACAAGTCAGCACGAACTTGGGTGGCTGTCGCGTCCTTAGCATTGAGTGCCAAACTAGGAATCGAAGTAATTGCACGCAAATCGATTTAGCGTTCACACACTCTGATTGGCGATAAGTTTTTCGATGAACTTATCGCAAGCATCAAGCTGTTCAATGGAGATCCACTCATCGGGCTTGTGCGCCTGTTCGATCGAACCCGGTCCGCATATAATCGTAGGAAGTCCAACATTTTGATAAACTCCAGCTTCGGTTCCATAATTGACAGATTGGGCGGCATTCTGTCCTGTCATTCCAAGGCCAAGATGGAGGGCTGGCGAGTCAGGCTTTGCCGCCAAGGGCGGCACGTCGAATATTGTTTCAAATTCAACTGACGTCTTGAAGGCATGGTTCTGCATTTCTGCCTCCAACGACCTCGCAATAGCTCTAATGCGTGTGACAATTGCGTTGGCATCTTGTCCGGGAGCGCACCTCAATGACCACATCACACGACACTTGTCTGGAACAATATTGTGTGCTGTGCCGCCGTTGATTTGTGCGAGATTTAGTGTCGTCATTCGGTCAGCATCAGTCACCGTGACTTCTTTGGAAAACTCCTCGCTCAAGGCAACCAGCTGAGCGCCAAAACGGATCGCGTATTCGGTCGCACTCAGCCCCAACCAAGGTAAACTGGAGTGAACCGAAAGACCGTGGAATGTTACATATTCGACAAACGCTCCTTTGTGCTGGTCAACAATAGTCATCTCCGTCGGCTCTCCAACGATGACGGCCTTTATACCAGAGGAATTTTTCACAATTTCTTTGGCCAAATACGGCGCACCCAGACACCCCGTTTCCTCATCATAGGTGAACGCCAGCCAAATAGGGCGGACGAGTTTGGTCATATCCAGTTTCGGTACAGATGCTATCATTGATGCCAGAAAACCCTTCATGTCACACGTGCCCCGACCATAGATTCGACCGTCGCGCTCAGTCGCATCAAATGGCGGGTGTGACCATTTCTGATCCTGGACTGGCACGACATCAGTGTGCCCACTTAAAATTATGCCACCTGGAACGTCTGGTCCAAACCGAAAAGCTATGTTTTTTTGTGTTTTGTTGGGTCCTGATGCGATGATCTTAGCATCACATGACTGTTCGCAATATTTGTTAATAAGGTCATTTATTTCATTTGTGCTGCATCCTGATACTGTCTCAATGCGGACAAGCTCACCTAAAATAGCTTTGGTTTCCAAATTCTCGCCCATGATGCTCTGTTTCACTTAGCCAATCCAATATTCGGTCCGAAAACACTGTAGAGGTTAGCGTCATTGATAAAAAGATGTCCTAAACGCCAGAGCGCCGCTCTTATCTCAGATATCGCAAGACCAGTCGTTTTAGCCTTGCGCTAAGTCACAGCGGCTTTGACTTTAAATCGGCACGGCGCAAATCAATTTTCAGTATTGATGTTTGGCTTTTGGCATCCACTCCGTAAATGTCAAAAGAATCAAAAATATTGTACCCTTTTTTAACTAGGAGGGTCCAACGCAGGCCGTCATCCACCAAAGACTAGATCACCACACGGATCAGCATAAGATTGACGCCGAGGCAAGTGTCTGGGCAAGCCTCGTCGAGCGTTGGAGTTCTATTCTTCTCCCTAAAGCCTTGAACTTTAGCTGCGCAGTGAACTTTTTATAACCACCAAGGGTACATTTTCAGCGACTGGCCACTTCATGCCCATTTGTGCAAAATGCAGTGCGCGGCAATATGGGCTCAAACTTGCGATATGGATGCGCCCAGCATCAGTTTTTGTTTAATTTGGCGGCGATAAAAATTTGAACGACACAGCGAGAATATTGAAGTCCTTTCTGTTCTATCGACTTTTTTACCGAAATTGAAAAGTGACCTTTATGCAGATTAAGGCTATTTGAAACTATGTCTTTTACAATCAAACAAGTTCGCTATTTCGTCAGTGTTGCTGAATTGGGATCCGTAACGCGTGCTGCCCACGAGCTTTCCATTTCACAGAGTGCTGTTACCGAGGCAATAAAAGAATTGGAATGGCGACTGGGAGTTAAGTTGTTTGAACGGCGCAGACGGGGCTTGGAAGCAACCCATCACGGACACGTGTTCATGCGCCATGCAAAGGCAATTCTTAGCGAAATATCCAATGCCGAGTCCACACTGAGCGAAACAGCGACCGAAACCCCCGGTACATTAAATATTGGGGTCACATCTTTGACCGCTGGTTATGTTCTTTCAGACATCCTGTCACGGTTTAATAGAGCTTGGCCCGGTATCGAAGTCACAGCGATTGAGGATAACGGTGAATATCTGGAACATTTATTAGTGGGCGGAGAGCTTGATGTCGCGGTGATGGTTGTTTCAAATTTGCGTAATTCACAAGCATTACACTCAGAGATTTTAACTGTTTCTCCCTACCGCCTCTGGCTGCCTGTGGGTCATCGCTTATGCAATTTTGATAGTATTGAGCTTGAGGATTTGGCAGAAGAGCGGCAAATCATCCTCGATGTAGATGAAATGCAGGCACAGGCTCTAAAATTAATGTCCGTTTTCCCAAATCGACCCCGTATTGCATTTAAGACACGATCCGTGGAAGCAGTCAGATCTTTGGTGGCCAGCGGAGCCGGCGTAGCGTTGCTGCCAGATCTTGTTTATCGACCGTGGTCCCTTGACGGAGACCGAATTGAGAGCAGAGATGTCTCCGGTTCGCTTCCGGTCGTTCAATTTGGTCTGGTTTGGCGTCGTGGGGCGACGGTGCCGCGGTCAACACGTGCTTTTTTGGCGGTTGCGCAAGCTCAGCATACACCTCGGAATCGGTAGGTATCGGTTTTTCCGAAATCATAGAATTGAATTTTGAATTTGCGAATTTCTTACCACTCCTGAATGATGTCGCCCACAATGGATAGAATTCCGCAGGGAGAAGTTCAAATGAAGAACGCATTGAAATCGACCGCCGCAATAGCGTTGGCGATGACAGTCGGCGCTCAAGGTTTCGCTCAAACGATGGTGACTGAAGTTGGGGACGGCGAGGGCCAAGTGAATATCGTGGCTTGGCCGGGGTACATTGAGCGTGGCGAAACGGTTGAGTCGTTTGACTGGGTCACTGGCTTTGAAAAAGCAACCGGCTGTATGGTGAACGTCAAGACAGCCAACACTTCCGATGAAATGGTCGCCTTAATGAATGAGGGCGGGTTTGATTTAGTGACAGCTTCAGGCGATGCATCCCTTCGTATGATTGCTGGTAAGCGTGTGCAGCCGGTAAATATTGATCTGATACCCAGCTGGAGTGACGTGGATGAGCGCCTCAAAGAGGCACCGTGGCATCACGTCAACGGAGTGCACTATGGTGTTCCCTATATGTGGGGACCGAATGTGCTCATGTACAGCACTGAAGCTTTTGGTGATACGCCTCCTACCTCATGGTCGGTTGTATTTGAAGAGACAACACTACCGGATGGGAATACCAATTTAGGCCGAGTGCAAGCTTATGATGGTCCGATCCACGTTGCTGATGCAGCGTTGTATCTGATGACACACCAACCCGAACTGGGCATTACGTCGCCTTATGAACTTAACGCCGATCAATATGCTGCGGCGCTGGATCTACTGCGTCAACAGCGCAAGCTGGTTAGCCGGTATTGGCATGATGCGTTCATCCAAATTGATGACTTCAAAAATGAGGGCATGGCTGCTTCAGGTTCGTGGCCATTCCAAGTAAATCTGTTGCAGGGCGACAATGCCCCGGTGGCTAGTGTCATCCCCGAAGAAGGAGCGACAGGTTGGGCCGATACGACAATGATGCATGCAGACGCCGAAAACCCAAATTGTGCATATATGTGGATGGAGCATACCCTGACATCTAATCTAATGAGCGACCTTTCACTTTGGTTTGGTGCAAATCCGGCAGTCCTGGCAGCGTGTACCGATGGTCGTGGTATGCAAACGGCCGAGGGCTGTACCCGCAATGGGTTGGATGATTTTGATAAAATCCGGTTTTGGCAAACTCCTGTTAGCAAATGCGAAAGCCAAGGCGAATGTGTACCTTATTATCGTTGGGTATCTGACTACATCGGCGTGATCGGTGGACGGTAATTAAAAGGTTGCACTCTGCGCCAATGGAAGTTGGCGCAGAGTCAGGGGTAAATCATGACGTTGGCAGTTAGTTTCCAGGCGGTCTCCCGTCATTTTGGGCAGGTCCGCGCAGTGGACAATGTTTCCATAGATATTGCAGAGGGTGAGTTTTTTGCAATGCTGGGACCATCCGGATCTGGCAAAACAACATGCCTGCGCCTAATCGCAGGGTTTGAACGACCTACATCCGGACAAGTTCGGATATTTGACAAGGATATTTCTCAAACGCCGCCCTATCGACGTCCAGTCAACACCGTTTTTCAAGACTATGCGCTGTTTCCCCATCTCAATGTGCGGGACAATGTAGCCTACGGACTAAAAATCGCAGGAGCCGGCAAGGCAGAGCGCCATACAGCTGCCGACAAAGCGCTGAATATGGTTGCACTGCCACAAATGGGTTCACGAAAGGCCTCCGAATTATCGGGTGGGCAGCGCCAGCGTGTTGCATTGGCACGAGCGCTGGTGAACAAACCACGTGTACTGCTGTTGGATGAGCCTCTTGGTGCATTAGACCTTAAATTGCGTGAGCAAATGCAAAGCGAACTAAAAAGCTTGCAACGCCAACTTGGTATAACATTTGTTTTCGTCACTCACGATCAGGGCGAAGCTCTTTCCATGGCTGATCGCGTGGCCGTCTTTAATGAGGGCCGTATTCAACAGGTCGGCACACCAAAAGATATTTATGATAGCCCAAAGACACCATTCGTTGCAGATTTTGTGGGATCATCCAACGTTTTGCCTGCCAATGTGGTCGAGCGCCTTACCGGAAAGTTAAAGACCGCAAGCCTGCGGCCAGAATCCGTCCGACTTTCCCAAGGCGGCGTTGACGGAAAGGTCCTTTCAAGTGCGTTTCTGGGGGCAACAACCCGATTGGAAATTGCAATAGAGGGCGCGGTAATCTCAGCCCTTTTAACCAAAGACGTTGAAGTTCCAAAACAAGGTGAAACTGTAAGCCTTGTTTGGGATGCAGATGCTCTGCATATGATGGACGCTGACACATGAGTGTGCTGGGCGGCGTCGGCATACGTACTTCAGACAAGCTGTGGCGCAATCCGCGAATCTTGCTCGCGCTACTGCTGGTCCCACCATTGCTGTGGCTTGGCATCATTTACCTTGGCGCTCTATTTGCACTCCTAGCACAAAGTTTTTTTTCAATTGATGAGTTTTCTGGGCTTATCAATTATGAACTTACACTGAAAACCTACGGCGAACTGTTTCGCGCTGCGAATATGGACATTCTGTTGCGAACTATAGCCATGTCTTCTGTCGTCACACTTGCAGCAGCACTTATTTCTTTTCCAATTGCATACTACGCAGCACGCTATGCAAAAGGCCGCTGGAAGGCGGTGTTTTACCTTGGTGTGATGCTGCCGCTTTGGTCCAGCTACCTGGTCAAAGTTTATTCCTGGAAACTCATCCTTGCAAAAGAGGGTATTCTGAACTGGTTGTTTGAAACCCTGCACCTAAGCTGGATACTGAGCGCCTATTTGGCGATCCCCGGGGTTGGGGGGAATTCACTTTCGGTTAGCTGGACTGGAACGTTTCTGGTGTTTCTCTATGTGTGGCTTCCCTTCATGATCCTCCCGTTGCAGGCCTCACTTGAACGCATTCCGCCCTCGATGTTGGAAGCGTCCAGTGATCTGGGAGCACAGCCCGGCCAGACATTGAGATATGTGATCCTGCCACTCGCATTGCCAGGTATCATTGCTGGATCCATCTTCACCTTCTCGCTCACAATGGGTGACTACATAATTCCACAAATTGTTGGAACCTCCGCGCGCATGATTGGCCAAGCCGTCTATCAATTTCAAGGAACCGCTGGGAATATTCCCCTGGCTGCTGCCTTTGCTGTCGTACCGATTGTTGTGATGGGCGTATATCTGACAATTGCAAAAAAATTAGGGGCTTTCGATGCACTCTAAAGCACCTTTCGGATTGAAAGTTATGGCAACGGCAGGACTGCTGTTCCTGCACCTACCTATTCTTCTAATTTTTGTCTATGCCTTCACGACGGAGGACAAATCATATCAATGGCCGCCCCCGGGGTTCACGCTAAAATGGTTTGCAGTTACTTGGGGCCGCCCAGATGTCTGGGAGGCACTTGGGCTGTCACTGCGTGTCGCAGCAATTTCAACAATGGTGGCAATGATTTTGGGGACGCTCTGCGCTGCTGCAGTCGCCCGGTCCAAATTCTTTGGGCGGGAAACGATATCACTTTTGGTCATCTTACCAATCGCCTTACCAGGCATCATAACTGGCATATCGTTGCGCTCAGCCTTCAATTTGGCTGACATTCCGTTCAGTTTTTGGACCATAGTCTTGGGCCACGCCACATTCTGCATCGTCGTCGTGTACAATAATGCTGTCGCACGTTTTCGACGCACATCCGGTAGTCTCATCGAGGCATCCATGGATTTAGGCGCAACCTATCTTCAGACATTTCGATTTATCATTCTGCCAAATATCGCAACCGCGCTTTTAGCAGGTGGGATGCTCGCCTTTGCACTTAGCTTTGATGAGGTAATCGTCACTACATTCACCGCTGGCCAGCAGCAAACGCTACCTATCTGGATGTTGGAAGAACTCGTTCGACCGCGTCAGAGACCCGTCACAAACGTTGTGGCGATGGTTGTGGTACTGGTTACATTCTTGCCGATCCTCGGCGCTTATTACCTGACCCGGGGGACCGAAACGGTCGCTGGGCAAGGAAAATAATTTGGGAGTTATCTGATGCAAACTAATATGTTGATTGGCACCGCCACAGAGACTGGAACGGAAAGTGAAGAAGCGATCCTCAACCCTCGCACCGGTGAAATCATTATTAATCTTCCCGAGGCGTCAGGCGACCAAATTGATCGGGCCGTTTTTGCAGCGCGCCGCGCTTTTCCTGGATGGGCAAAAACTACACCGAATGAGCGTTCAAACTTGATGTTGGCTATTGCGGATGCGGTAGATAAGAATTTGGAGAAACTCGCTTCACTCGAAGCCTTAAATTGTGGCAAACCAATCAACGAAGTGCGCAATGAGGAAATTCCAGCAGTCGCGGATTGCTTTCGATTTTTCGCTGGCGCGGTTCGCAATATGCACGGACCCATTGCGGGAAATTATATGGAAGGCCACACTTCAATGATCCGACGTGATCCAGTGGGTGTTGTCGCATCGATCGCGCCTTGGAATTACCCAATCATGATGATGGCTTGGAAACTTGCGCCTGCGTTAGCCGGAGGGAATACAGTTGTCCTGAAGCCATCGGAGCAAACACCACTTACGGCCCTTGCCTTTGCTGAGATTCTTGCTTCGATCCTGCCGGAAGGCGTTGTTAATGTCATCGCTGGGCAGGGCGTATCAGTTGGCAACACACTCATCAATCATGCAGAGGTTGATATGGTTTCCATCACTGGAGACATTGCGACGGGCAAGAAGGTTCTCATGGCTGCGTCAAAATCAGTTAAACGCACACATTTGGAATTGGGCGGAAAAGCCCCAGTAATTGTTTATGATGACGCTGATCTGGAGCGTGTGGTTGAAGGGCTAAAGGCATTCAGTTTTTACAACGCGGGCCAAGACTGTACCGCGGCGTGTCGTGTTTATGCCGAGGCCGGTATCTACGATAAACTTGTCGCACAATTGACCGCCGCTGCCGCTAGCATTGTATATGATAGCTCTGATGACACACTGAATGAAATTCCGCCCCTGATATCACCGCGCCAGAGGGACCGAGTTGACAGCTTTGTTCAGCGCGCGATCGAACAACCCCATATTGAACTGACAACAGGAGGAGGACGCGCAGGGGGTTCAGGTTTCTACTATCAACCAACAGTTTTAGCTGGCGCAAGGCAACAGGACGAAATCGTTCAACGGGAAGTATTTGGCCCCGTGGTATCCGTCACTCGCTTTACGGATGAAGATCCAGTCATCAATTGGGCCAACGACAGCCCCTACGGTTTGGCCAGTTCGGTCTGGACCAACGATATTGGCAAGGCAATGGAAGCATCCGCGACACTACAATACGGTTGTACGTGGGTGAACACGCATTTCATGCTGGTCAACGAAATGCCGCATGGTGGCCTCAAACAATCGGGCTACGGTAAGGATATGTCAATGTACGCATTAGAAGATTACACTGCTGTGAGGCACGTTATGATTGCTCATTAATATACGCTCGATGCGCCAAACACTCTCTTAGTTTACGCCGCTCTTGGTTCCAAAATCTTTGATGCCGGGCAGCGTCACAGCCTCGAGTCAAGAATGACAAAATCTCGCCTTTACAACGAGGAGAGAGGTTTCATGTGACCGTGAACCAAGGTGGTCAGGCAATAGTTGGCAACGTCGAAGGGGGCCGGGAGATTGTCAAAAAACGACAGTAACCGCATAAGCCCCGTAGATAGGTTAAACGCCGCCCTCAGATGCTCAGCAACATCAAAGAGGACGAATGCCCTGCAAAGCAAAGGCCCAGCCGTTCGGGGATGGACTGTTTGCCGCTTTCACGGTGCTGGTGGTGGAGCGCCCAGTGGTGAAGGGCACGGAAATTATCAGCACGGCGGAAGGACCAAGGAAGCCATCACAGCTCGCAGATTGGCAGGTTTTTTGCAAAAGCTGACCAGTTAAGCGTGAGAGTTTGCCGGATGAGCTTGGGCTTTGGAACTGTAAGACGAACAAAGCAGTCGTTTGCTGCACAGCGTTCGAATGGCCGAATAAAAGGACCATAAGCTTCCACAGCGTGTTTAAGTCCACAGAATCTATTGGTTGATTTGACAACTAACACATTAATCATGCACTTTTCTGTCTTGCTTACAACTTGTGTTGACCTGAAATTCTGGCACCTCAACAGTGCCTGTGTTTTGTAGTTTGGCAAGGCGTGTTTCAAACCTACATGCACCTGCCAAGCTACCCATTTCGGCAATTAGTTAATTTGATATACTACGGGACCTCTTCGCGAAGTAATTGTGACTGTTCCGTCACCAAGTTCTGCATTTTGGCATTCTGTACCCACAAAACGTTTTGGTTCGGTTAGGGTTCGACAGAATTGCCCATTACGGACCGTCCATGCACCTTTAAAAACCATTCCATCAGTTGTCTTGCCATTAAATGAACCATTTGACCCCAAGGTCGCTTGGAAAGTCTCTGAAACGATAGTTTTACCTGATATTGCATTGGTCAATGGATCAGTGGGTGCTGAAGACTGCTGAGTCCCCTCTAAACAAGCGCCAAGTAAAAGGGTGGATGTTAACACTACAAAAATGGGTTTCATGGGAATCTCCTATTGAAAATTAAATGGGGTCAGTTGCGGATAGGGGCGGAATCGTACGCTAAGGGATTTTGAGCACGTTTTTGGGCCACCTGTATTCGCCGGTGATCAAAACGTGGCCCCATCCAAGCGGGGAGACGTGTGAGAGTAGGTGTTCGGGATCAAACCAGATCGATAGCGAACCGCGCTGTTTCAGCGACTTGCTCTACGAAGGCCAGTTCCTGATCTTGTACTTCGTATGGGGCAATACTGCTACCCAAATAGCTGTAGCAACTTTCATGGGAACCTCTACTCTTCTTGATCCTCTTAAAACTGCATGAGTTCATAGAGCGTCGCAAGGTATCGATACCGATACCACCTTACTGCTGGATCAGGACCAACAGTCAAAAGGGCCTGAGACCAGACCAGAAAACCGCTCGAGCTGGCGAATGCGCCCCAAGTTGAAAACAGCGATCATTGTCCTGCAATGTTCGCGCCAAAGGGATTTGCTTGGTGCAATGTAAATTAAAAAACTGACGCATGACGAACTTATAGTCCCAGCCATTCATCCCTGAGTGCAATCGCAATAGCTTCTTCGCGTGTCTTTGCACCAAGTTTTTTGCGTACCGACAACAAGTGCTTTCGAACAGTAACTTCGGCAATGTTCATTTTGTGGGCGATCTGATCGTTGCGCAAGCCGCTCGCAAGCAAACTCAAGATGTCGTGTTCCTTGTGAGTAAAGCAATTACGCCTGACCTGTACAAACCCAGTGCCGCCCAAGTTGACTCTTTGCGGAACGTTCGCTGCCAAAATGGCATGGATGATCTTAAGGCGATCAAAGCCGATTCTTGCATCAACCTGAGAAAGCGAATCTTCCGAGCAAAAGACGACTATTGATCGATATCCAGAGGTCAGGCTGCCCGACATCGTCGCATACAAGGATCCGTAACCGTGTTTTTTTAGGTCATGGTTTAGATGATATGCTGGGTCGCCTAATTTCAGAACGCCACAATCAGTCATGACTTCGGGCAAGCCTTGAAGCAAAGCCCAAATAAACGGATCAACCAAGTGATACTCCTTGGCCTCGTACCTCTTCAGCCATGTTTCCGTCATTGAAGACAAACCCCAGGCGGGCTGGTCGCCAGTTGAAGTGGTTCCACCAAAGTTCACGGCATTTCCGCCAAGGTCATAAACGATGTCTTGGGCTATTTCCAAATTGTCTTGGCTGTTGTTTTCGACGCGAAACCGGCTGTTGATCTCACCGACGACATCTTCAAACGATCCCACTCCTAAAGCCATGCCTACTCCCTTTCTATAGGTGGTCCAGAGTACCGTGAGCGCCTCCCTAAATCTAGGCTTCGATGATGCTTTTGGCTTCCGATTTTCCTTGCCAAGGGTCCAACCCTTCAATCACGCGCCAAACCTCCACTGCGGCCTGCGCCGGAGTGCAGTCGAAGGGAGTGAATGTGGGGTCGAACAGATTGTGCCATTCCTCGCTATGTTTGCCTCGCTGAGGGAGGTCCAAAATCTGGTGCGCGCGAAGCACGACATATTCCCAATCATAGTCGTTCTGTTCGTAAATGGGAAAGTCGGGGTCGAAAATCTGAACAGTTGATCCTTCGAGGCCGCACGCCAAGTCGTGCCCACTCAACCTCTTTTCTTCACATTGCTTTTCAATGACGCGCCAAAGCGGTGCTGACGAACTTCGCGAGGTTTATGGAGAAGGCCCAGGCCCAGGGCGGCCCATATGAGGATGCAAAGGCATTTGCCAGTAAGACAGCCGAGCATGCTGCAAGAATAGCCGGGGTATTGACCACCTTTGCCGAGCCTGAGGCCATGAGCATAGACGGCGAAACAATGGCGCGGGCCGTATCACTGGCAAGCTTTTATGCCGAAGAGGTCACACGATTGCAGAACGCCGCAGTGATACCGCCAGAGGTGCAGCAAGCGGAACGCATGAAGGATTGGCTTCTTACAAAGTGGCGTGAAGAATTCATATCAGCCGCGATAGCCGCTCAGCACTCGCCAATCAGAAACACTCCAAACTGTCGGAAAGCTCTCTTTTTTCTCGAAGTGTATGGGTGGCTGGTTAAGGCCAATGGATCAGAGGTTGAGGGCAAGATGCGGAAAGAGGCTTGGCGCATTGTCAGGACCGCGAAATGAGTATGTTGGCATTTGATCCTTGGGCGGCCCTGAAAGATGCGAGAGCGGCCCGGAAGGGTGCTAATCTTGCTAACCTTGCTAATCCAATTCCCCAACAGCCCCCTAGATTAGCAGGATTAGCAGGGTTCCCCGGTGAAAACGAAAGCGCACGGCTATCTGAGGACCGTTCACTTTCACGGCTTAAGGGCAAGCTGAACACGGTTAACGATGTGCAGGAATTGTCCGGCTTTCTTTATCGCCAAGCGTTCGATCCAACCTTGCCAGACTGGACCAAAAAAGAGCTTGCCGCGATCCGTTTGAGGGGTCGCCAGTTGGCTTGCCCCGCCATCCCAGAAATCAACGGCGAGGAGATATAGCCATGAAGAAGCGCCCCTGGACGCACAGCCCGTCTAAGCAAGCCCTGAAGGCCAGCCGCGAGGCCCAGCGCCCGCCGAGTGAGAGCAAGGCGACACCGATCAGGAACGGGACGGACAACAGCAAGCGGAAACCTCAGCTGGTTGAGTGCGGTTGATAGACGCCCGAACAATGACAGTATTGCACCTGAGAGGGCTGTGAGAGCCACTGTATTGACATGTGATTGCAAAGTCAGCCTCACCTCGTGACACATGTTGGGCAGATGAACCCATAACAGCACTATACGGATGGCTGAGCGAGGGTATGCGCGTTTGTGAAAAACATGTCTCCAAAAGACATCATTTACATTTACCTTGAGTGCCATCTAGTTTTATGAGGGAAGCTATTGAAGGAGCCGTATTTTGAAACAAATCACATTGGCCATAGCGTTTCAAATGGCGTTCACCACTTCAGTATTAGCACAAGACTACGACAAGGGTTTAGCTGCTTATCAAGCTGGTGATTATGCAACCGCTCTTCAGGAGTG
>ERZ1048686.24-NODE-24-length-152977-cov-34.415310_pt1 | contig 152977 bp, 134 predicted proteins | sample MGYA00383099_ERZ1048686 | MGnify/ENA primary metagenome ERZ1048686 (study PRJEB29581, sample SAMEA5548369) | metagenome | biome: marine; feature: coastal; material: water | depth 25 m | study: Short-term variability in the microbial, nano- and picoplankton... | reverse complement strand
TCGTTTTGTTCTTTTTATCCTGAGGCTTATCCTGCTAACAGGGCCCGCCTCGGCGCCCCAAGCACGGAAGTAGCTGGTCTCTGAGCACGAGGCCAGCGAGCCTGTCTACGATAAGCGAACATCGCATGGCTCCAGTCGGCGGCATGTCTAAACGCTTGTCGTGTGTTCCTTGGGGTCTTCATTTCGCCTCATCAAAATAACCACAAGTACTATTGCCGGCAACCCCAAACCTGCAGCCACAATAAAAAATGTCAGGTAACCTTCTGCGTCCACAACAATGCCTGAAAAGCCACTGATGACTTTACCCGGTAGCGTCATAAGAGAACTAAATAACGCATATTGAGTTGCCGTATAAGCTTTGTTTGTCAAACTTGAAAGATAAGCGACAAATGCCGTAGCGGCGAACCCTCCGCTAATATTATCTGCACTAATCACAACCGCCAGCCACATGAGCTCAGGCTGCAACGTTGAGAGAAATGCAAACAACAAGTTAGTTAAAGCAACAGCAACGGCACCGATTAACAGGGGGCGCAGAATGCCCCACTTGACGACCAGCAAACCGCAGATGGCAGAGCCAGCGATTGTCATGAAGAACCCAAACACCTTCGCAATGCTCGCGATTTCAGACTTTGTATACCCCATATCTAGATAAAAAGGATTGGCCATGACTCCCATCGCGATATCACTCAATCGAAATACTGAAATAAAAACCAGAATGACGATCGCAAACTTTCCGTTCCGCTGAAAGAAATCGACAAAAGGACAAACGATAGCGCCAATAATCCAGGCCCTGAGGTCCCGTAACCTGCCTGGCTTCATTTGAGATCTCGCGAGAAAATCAACCACCATTTGCTCACTGGCCAGCGTCGCAGGTTTGGTCTCACTCTGTTCCGGCTCAGAGACTAGCATGACAGTCACAATACCCAGCAACACAGTTGCTGCCATCAACTGGTAGGCAACTGTCCAAGAAAAAAAGTCTGCAAGATAAAATGCACCGGCTCCGGCGACTAAAAGTGCAACTCTATAGCCAAATATATAGGTAGCTGACATGGCCCCTTGGTAACGATCCGTCACCGCCTCGATGCGATACGCATCGATGGCTACATCCTGTGTTGCGGAGGAAAAAGCAACTAGCAGCGCAAAAGCCGAGAGCACAAACAAGTCAGCAGTGCCAACTAAAGACATGCCAAAGAGACCTGCTGAGATTCCAATTTGGCCCGCAAGCATCCATGATCTGCGCTGCCCGAGCCGTCCCAACAAGGGCAATTTTAACCGATCCACGACAGGCGCCCAGAACACCTTGATGGAATAGGTAATGCCTATCCAAGCGAAGAAGCCTATCGCACTTCTACTGATTTCCTCATCACGTAACCATGCGGTCAGCGTTGAAAAAACAAGTAAAAATGGCAGTCCACCGGAAAAGCCCAGAAATGCCATCGCAATGACCCGAGGATGCATATAGATCGCCAGCACTTCTCCCCAGCGCATTTCTTCAGAAGCATCCCTGTTAATAGACATCCTTTTGACTAATCCCGGAAGTTATCGAACTGAATTGGCATATCGAGATCACTGTCTCGGATGAGCGCCATTACCTGTTGCAAGTCATCTCTCTTCTTACCCGTGACACGCACCTTGTCACCCTGAATAGCCGCTTGCACCTTCATTCTTTTGTCTTTAATCATTTTGACAATCTTTCGGGCCAAATCTGTATTTATACCTTGCCGCACCAATATATGTTGGTTAATCACTTTCCCACTCGGTTTTGGATCGCCAACCTCGAGCACTTTGACATCTATTTTTCGGCCGACCATCTTTGCTCGCAGGACATCGAGCATTTGGTCTAGCTGAATCTCGGCCTCGGCAGTGAGCGTGACTTCATTTTCAATTCTCGCGTATTTTGCATCCACACCACGAAAATCGTATCGCGTACCAATTTCCCTGTTAGCCTGATCCACTGCGTTATTGAGTTCCTGCAAATCTACCTCTGACACTGCGTCAAACGATGGCATGTCTATTTCCCCTCATATTCTTTACAATTATGGCTTTCAACGAAGCATACCAGAATCAATTTGTCCCGTTGTGATCCGATTCACAACTAACCATCGAACAATGTACATCAGAGTGTTATCAGGATATTTAAGATGGTGTGCGACCAAAGAGCTTTTAAGCTTCGCTTGGGTTCCTCACCCCCGACATCACGATGAGTAAACGTGCGAGCGAAGCGGAAACTACCCCCCAACATGGAAACGCTGATCGACACAGCAAAACATAATCTTAATCAGCCTGACATTTCAAACCAGTTGGTCGTATCTCACCTTTCAGTTTGAACTCAAGCTTAAAAGCCCGCTAGGTCGGGCTATAACAACCAGGAACGTTAAATGGGAAAACGACTCAGCAAAATTTACACACGCACCGGCGACAAGGGCGAAACAGGACTTGGCGACGGTTCCCGGACAAACAAAGACAACAGCAGAATTCAGGCCATTGGTAGTGTTGATGAACTCAATAGCTGGATAGGTCTTCTTGTGGAACAGCTAGTCAATTCTGAACAGCCAGGCCTCGCACCAACGGCTGGTTTCTTGCGTGGCTGCCAACACAGGATTTTTGATCTGGGAGGTGAAATATCTATCCCCGGCTACCAGATAATCACGCAAGCGCACGTTGAAAAAATTGAGTCTGAACTGGATGAGCTCAATCAGCATCTGCAACCGCTGGAAAATTTTATTTTACCCGGGGGCTCCGAGCTTATCGCTCAGGCGCATCTTGCTAGGAGCATCTGCAGACGCGCCGAGCGCGATCTAGTCACGCTTCGGAATGAACCCGATCAATCAGTAAACCCCGAGGGTTTGCATTTCCTGAATCGACTATCAGATTACTTGTTTGTCCTTGCACGCCACATTGCCCGAGTACAAAAAATCGAGGAAGTTCTCTGGCAAAAGGGCTAAGAACCCCTACAAAATCAGTCTCTTGAGGTCGGAAAGCACTTGCGCGATGTGAGCGGTAAAACGCGCAGCTTCTGCACCATCGATAGCACGATGATCATAGGACAGCGATAGCGGCAATATATTGCGGGGTTGGAACTCAATTCCATCGTAAACCGGCGCCATCTTCGATTTGGACACCCCCAGAATTGCTACTTCAGGCGCATTTACGATTGGCGTAAATGCAGTGCCGCCAATACCCCCGAGACTGGATATCGAGAAAGTGCCTCCCTGCATTGCGTCCATGGGCAGTTTCTTTTCTCGAGCCAGAGCCGCTAGCTCTGCAGTTTCCTGAGCTACCTGAATCACTCCCTTTTTGTCTGCATCCTTAATCACTGGCACAACGAGTCCGTCAGGCGTCTCTACTGCGACGCCGATGTTGTAGTACTTCTTGTAAACCATGTGGTCGAAACTGGATTCAATCGAAGCGTTAAATTGTGGATATTTGATTAGTGCGTTTACGCAAGCTTTGACAAGAAAAGCGAGAGGCGTAATTTTGTTACCGGTTTTGGCAAGTTCAATGTTTTGCGATTTTCTAAATGCTTCCAGCTCTGTAATGTCTGCTTCGTCAAACTGAGTAACGTGAGGTACGTTGACCCAGCTTCTATGCAAATTTTTAGCACTGGCTTTTCTGATTCTTGAAAGCTGCACCATCTCTATAACGCCGAATCTTGAGAAATCAACATCCGGGATGGGTGGAATACCTCCACTAACGGCATCGGCACTCGACTTGCTGCTGGGCTCACTCAAACGTTGCTTAACGAAGTTCTGAATGTCCTCCTTGAGTATTCGGCTTTTCTGACCTGAAGGTATTACTTCACCAAGATCAACCCCATACTCCCTGGCCTGTTTTCTCACTGCCGGACCAGCATGAACCAGCGCACTGGTTTCCAATGAAGAAGCTAATGTCGCCACTGGTTGTGGCGCCGCTGGTGTTGAAACAGGTTTCAGGGGCACAGCCTCTACCGTAGCTGCAGAGACTGCTGGGGCAGCTTGGGCACTCGCTGTTTCACTAGGATCCGAAGTTTGGTCCGCAGCCATGAGTCTAACTAGCGCGTCACCCTCTTTCACCTCAGCGCCCTCTTCCACAAGAATCTCGAGCACCTCGCCCGCTACAGGGGTTGGTATTTCCATGCTTGCCTTATCTGATTCGAGTACGACAAGAGAATCTTCGGCTTCCAAGGCATCACCCACCTTTACCAGAACATCTGTTACCAGCACCTCGTCGGCTCCGCCTACATCGGGCACAGCAATTATTTGCTCCTTCGGCGCAGACGAGGCCTGAACCGGCGAAACCTGATCACTCTCTTGCGCCGCCATCACTTCTTGGCTTTCATCGGAAACAGTTTTGGGCGTATTTTTTTCGTTCGCCGCTGATTGCATTGCTGGTTCGACAGCTGTTGCTATTTCCAGCTCAATAATCAGCGTGCCCTCATCAACGATATCCCCTTCTTTTACTGCAATAGACACCACCTTGCCGCCTTCGGGAGTCGGTATTTCCATACTGGCCTTATCAGACTCCAGCACGACAAGGGAGTCATCCTTAGCAATCACATCGCCAACAGATACAAGAATTTCAATTATCTCAACTTCGGCGGCGTCGCCGACATCAGGAACCAGAACTTGCAGGGCCATATCTCGATTATCCTTTAACTTCCTATTCGGAATGGCGAATACAACTGCGCCAATATTATTTTCTCACCGCTACCCCAACGCTGATTTAACTCAGCGCGGGATTAACTTTTTCAGGATCGATACCAAACTTTTTAATTGCAGCGGCGACCTGGCCGACGTCGACGACATTGTCTTCAACCAATGCTGTGAGTGCTGCGACAACAATGAAATAACGATCAACCTCAAAAAAGTGACGCAGCCTTTCTCTTGTATCGCTACGGCCAAAGCCATCTGTACCAAGCACTGTATAAGTGCCCGAAATGAATTCTCGAATCTGATCCGCGTAACTCTTCATATAGTCAGTCGATGCAACCACTGGGCCCTTTGCACCCTCGAGACATTCCTCTACAAAAGATTGCCTTGGTGTTTCTTCAGGATGCAGCATGTTCCAACGGGACGTAATTAACCCATCTCTACGCAGTTCATTGAAACTGGTCGCACTCCAGACGTCAGCATCAACATCAAAATCTGCCTTTAAAATAGCTGCAGCTTCTATAACTTCGCGTAAAATCGTACCCGAACCTAGCAACTGCACGACCTTTCTGCTGCTTTTTTTGCTATTTTTCTTCAGCAAATACATACCTTTGATAATGCCTTCTTCACATCCTTTTGGCATGGCTGGCTGAACATAGTTTTCGTTCATCACTGTGATGTAGTAGTACTTGGCTTTCATGTCCACGTACATTTCTTGCAAACCGTGTTGGATGATTACCGCCAACTCGTAACCATAGGTGGGATCATAAGTTACGCAGTTAGGTACAGTGCCCGCCAGAATATGGCTATGGCCGTCCTGATGCTGTAATCCCTCACCATTCAGCGTCGTTCGGCCTGCTGTACCTCCAATGAGGAAACCTCGGGCCTGCAAGTCACCCGCCGCCCAACACAGATCACCCACTCGCTGAAAACCAAACATGGAATAGAATACGTAGAAAGGTATCAGCGGATAATCGTTGTTAGTGTAAGAGGTTGCCGCTGCCAGCCAAGCAGCAAATGCACCACCCTCGTTGATACCCTCTTCCATCACCTGGCCGTCGATATCTTCACGATAATACATGACCTGACTGCTATCCGAAGGCTCATACAACTGGCCCGCTGACGAGTAGATGCCTAACTGTCGGAACATGCCTTCCATACCAAAAGTCCTAGCCTCGTCGGGCACAATAGGTACGACCCGCTTGCCTATTTCTTTGTCTTTTATCAGCGCGGAGAGCACTCGAACAAAGGCCATTGTTGTCGATATTTCCCGCTTGCCCGTGCCCTTGGTGACAGCCTCAAGAGAATCGATACCCGGCACAGTCAGCGCTTCAAAGTCCGGCTTACGACTTGGCAAAGAACCGCCGAGCTCTTTCCTGCGCTCATGCAAATAACGCATTTCCGGGCTGTCAGCCGGTGGTCGATAGTAGGGCACCTTCTCCAAGTCAGAATCCGGTAGTGGTATGTCAAACCGATCACGGAACTTTTTAAGCGCCTCAATCTCAAGCTTCTTAACCGAATGAGTAATATTCTGGGCTTCACCTGCCGGCCCCATGCCATAGCCTTTCACCGTTTTAGCGAGAATTACCGTTGGCTGCCCTTTGTGTGCAGATGCCGCAGCATAGGCTGCAAAAACTTTATAAGGATCATGACCACCCCTATTAAGCCTGTAAATATCGTCATCTGTGAGGTCTTCTACCATTTTCAGCGTTTCAGGATATTTACCAAAAAAGTGCTCTCGGGTGTATGCACCATCGTGACTCTTGTAGTTTTGATATTCACCGTCTACCGCTTCGTCCATCCTCTGCTGCAGTAGGCCGAGTTTGTCTTTCTCAAGTAGTGGGTCCCACATACGCCCCCACACAACTTTTATGACATTCCAGCCAGCACCACGAAAACTTCCTTCCAGCTCTTGAATAATTTTGCCATTACCTCTGACAGGTCCATCAAGTCGCTGCAAATTACAATTTACGACAAAGATCAGATTATCCAGCTTTTCACGACCAGCCAACGCGATCGCACCTTGTGATTCCGGCTCATCCATTTCACCATCACCGGTAAAGCACCATACTTTCCTGTCGCTAGATTCGCTCAAATTGCGATTATGCAGGTACTTCATTGTATGTGCCTGATAGATAGCCTGCAGCGGCCCCAACCCCATTGAAACCGTTGGAAATTGCCAATAATCGGGCATTAGCCACGGATGTGGGTAAGAGGAAAGTCCATCGCCATCAACTTCCTGTCTAAATTTATCAAGCTGTTCTTCATGAAGGTTTCCTTCAAGAAAGGATCTGGCATAGATACCGGGCGCACAATGTCCCTGAATATAGACAAGGTCGCCCTTGTGTTCTTCACTGCGCCCACGAAAAAAATAATTAAAACCGACATCGTAAAGGGTAGCCGCAGACTGAAAACTCGAAATATGTCCACCGAGCGTGCCATCTTTCATATTTGCACGCATGACCATCGCCATAGCGTTCCACCGGATTAATGATCTTATGCCCCGCTCCATGAACAGGTCGCCTGGCATCCTTGTTTCCTGACTCGTAGGGATCGTGTTTCTGTAAGGAGTATTAATTGCGTAGGGTAATTGGGCGCCGGTCTCCGTCACTTTCGACGAGAGTCTTTGAAGAATGTACTGGGCTCGCTCAACACCTTCCTGTTCAATGACAGAATTTATTGCTTCCAACCACTCTCTCGTCTCAACAGGGTCTGAATCAACTTTTCTAGGGCTGATGTCCACGCCATCTTTCTTCGAAGAATCAGGGATATTAGTATCGCCAGCCATCTACTACTCCATTCTAAGACCCGACATACCATCAACGGGTCAGGATATTTCAAGGTTAGGTATTTCTACGAACAGCAACCCACCAAAGGTTAAACATTTTTCGCAGTTCAGGGATTTTGGTATTGCTAGTTACATGTTCCGTGCAACTTGGGGTGTGAAACCGGGAATAGCGGAAATTCTACTCTGACGTGAGGAATAAACAACTCTCAATGGTCGATAACTTACCGCGCATTTCTTATTGCACCGCACATAACCTCCACGCCATCCAACATTCTTATACTGGGGCGTGATATTAGGTTGGGATCGATAGGAAATACTCGCGCGTTATTACCAATTAGCTTGCCCCATCGACTCTCCCAGGGTGATACGGGTGATTCAGGCATGCGAGTAATAAATATGATATCAGGCTGACCTCTCAGCACTGACTCCAAATTGGCAAGCGGCACAGATATGGGCACACTGTCAAAAAGGTTTACTCCTCCGCAAAGATTTATCGCCTGACCAATCAGGTGTTGACCACTTACGGTATACAGATCCTGATCGGAGATTTGAAAAAACACCCTGATGGCATCCATGTCTATCGACTCGCTCTTGGCAGGAAATTGCGCAAGTTGAGTCAATCTGGCTCGATATCGATTGCTCAAACGCTGTCCAGTATCTGCTTTACCAACCAATACGGCTATTTCTTCTATCGTATTCGCGATTCCTGCGAGCGAGGGAGCTTCATTCCTAAAAATAGTAAATCCCAAATTTTCTAGGCGCTTGAGAGCCTTATTAACGCCGCCGCTCTCCCAGGCGAATATGATGTCTGGTTGCATCGCAACCAACTGCTCGACGTTGACGGAAAACGCGTCACCCACCCTTGGAATCAGTTTTGCCTCTTCGGGAAAGTCGGCATAACTCACCGTTGCAATGACATTGTCGCCTACGCCAAGCTCAAACAAAATTTCGGTCAAATGAGGTGCTAGCGACACTATTCTCACCGCGGGTGATTCAAGCATCACCTGATTGCCTAGATCGTCTACAACTTCTAAGCGCTCAGATGCGAATACCTGCCCTAAGGTGATCGAGCAGAGACCAAAAAAAACAAAAATTTGCAGTGACACTCTGATAAAGAAACGGCATTGATTCGGTTGAGCCATCACTATCCAGCCATCAACCTGTGCAACCGCGCCCAATCGAAACCGACGCCTGGATCGGTTTTTCGACCCGGCGCAATATCACTATGACCCACTATATTTTTCACGGGAATGGCGTAGGCGTCCGCCAGACATCTGCAAGTTTCTCCTAAACGCGCGTATTGAATCTCATTGAATTGACCGGTGTCCGTACCTTCAAGTTCTATTCCAAGCGAGAAGTCATTACAGTTATTTCTGCCATCAAAAGACGACTGTCCCGCATGCCATGCCCTTTGATGGAAAGGCACAAATTGCTGAATTTGCCCGGTACGACGAATCAACAAATGACTCGAGACGCGCATGTCCCTTAGACTGTCAAAATCTGTATGGGAGGCATGATCAATCTGATTGCAAAAGAGCGCCCGGATGAAATCACCGCCAAAATGGCCAGCGGGCAGACTGATGCAGTGAATAACAATGAGATCCACTTGGTCATTGGGACGCTCGTCGCAATTCTCCGACAAATGTTGCTCGGCAACGTCCAGCCTGCCATCAATAATTTCCATCACTGATCCTTTTCATCACCGAGCTACTCATTCCCAATAATTATGATAACAAGTCACTACTCTCGCTAACACTCAGATGTGTTAATCTTTTGCTATGGAAACGAAAAAGATGGGAACAGGGATGATGGCAATGGCCTGCATCCTGGGTATGGGATTACTAACGCTGTTTTTCTCTGAGGCCAAAGAACAACAGCGCAATCCAAATCGGTCACCCACAACACTAAAAAACGCGCAATCGCTGGAAGTAACGCTGGACCGAAATCGTCAAGGTCACTACCTGGTCAACGGTACGATCAATAATCGCACCGCAGAATTTTTGCTCGATACAGGCGCTACTGATGTGGTCATACCCGCGGCATTGGCCTCGGAATACGGTCTTCGGCGGGGTGCCCCCAGCATTGCATCTACAGCCAACGGTAATATCACTGTGTACTCAACGGTTCTGGACCAATTGAAGATCGGAGATATTACCCTGTACGGCGTTAGTGCCAGTATCAATCCGGGAATGCCTCCCCCGGCGATCCTCCTTGGCATGAGTGCACTAAAACAAGTCGAATTCACCCAACGGGGCGAAACGCTCACGCTTCGCCAACTTTCAAACTAGAAAATTTAGTACAATCAACCTACCTGACGCACAACCATAAAACCATGATTGAAACAGACAAGAACTATTTTTCAGAACTTGAACAGACCGTGAGTAACGCAATAAAAGAAGACCTAGGAACCGGTGATGTGACGGTTGAGCTTATTGATCACACCATGAAGGCAAAAGCCCAAGTCATCTCTCGGGACGATGCTACGGTCTGCGGCATTCCCTGGGTTAATGAGGTCTTTTTTCAAATTGACCCGTCTCTCACCATTTTGTGGCAGGTAAAAGATGGAGACCTGATCGAGGCAAATCAGTTATTGCTGACTATTGAGGGCTGTGCCAGAAGCATTCTCACGGGCGAACGCGTCGCATTAAACTTCCTGCAAACATTATCTGCAACAGCGACTCAAACGCGCTATTACAACCAACTCATTTCGCACACTGAGGCCCAACTTCTCGATACCAGAAAGACAATTCCGGGCCTACGACGTGCACAGAAATATGCCGTCTCATGTGGTGGAGGCTCTAATCACCGAATGGGTCTATTTGATGCATTTCTCATCAAGGAAAACCACATCATGGCATGCGGATCAATCGCCAATGCGGTCAATAGGGCAAAGAACCTGTACCCTGATCGTCGAATCGAAATTGAAGTTGAAAACATGCTGGAGTTTTCAGAGGCAGTTGCTGCAGAACCCCACTGGATCATGCTGGATAATTTTTCTACCGAGGAAATGACGGCCGCAGTTGTCAGCCTTAACAAGGACATTAGTCTAGAAGCCTCCGGCGGCATCGAATCGGAACAAGACCTTATCGCGATCGCTGAAACGGGCGTTCAATACATTTCTGTTGGTGCTCTCACAAAACACCTGCACGCGGTGGACCTGTCCTTGCGCTTGATCGAATAGGCGGCGGAAAACAGAGAAGACATCCTAATATTATCGATGTCGCTCCAATGCTTAGGCCACTGACCAATCACGGTCTGTCTTGAATAATACTCAGGCATACGCCAACTGACACGCTCAGAACAATCCATCATTATTCAATTGGTCGCTGTCTTGAATTCAACCAGTGATTACCCACTCTGATGAGATCTAGCTCAGGTTTGCTTCGAAAAGCTCCAGTGTCCTTTCCTTCGCTATTCGAGAGGCCGCTTCGTTGAAACTGCTCCTATGATCACAATTAAACCCATGGTCAGCATCATAAACATATACCGCAACATCCTTGTGGGCCTCTTTGATTGAATCGACATCTGACAACGGAATGTGCGCATCTTTGTCGCCGAAATGAAGCATTGTTGGCACCTTTGGATTCAAATCAAGCATTCCGGCAATACCACCGCCGTAGTATCCCGACACACAACTCAGCCCTGAAAGTTGTCCTGAACTCAACCAACAAACCAGACCACCAAAGCAGTACCCGACCATCGCAACCGGGCCAGATGCACCGAGATGGTCAATCGCTGCTTGAACATCCAGCATTGTCTTAGGCAGTTGCAGCTTACCCCGCGCCAATTCAAGTCCTTTTTCCATATCCGTGCCGTCATAGCCTAGTTCGACACCCGGCTCGATGCGATCAAAAATCGCGGGGGCTAAAGCCGTGAAGCCATCGCGGGCATATCCATCACAAACTTCCCGAATGTGATTATTTACACCAAAAATCTCTTGAATAACGACAACACCGCCTCTTGAATGACCAGCAGGCATCGCCAGATAAGCGCTGATAGTCACACCGTCAGCGGCTGTCAGTTGAATTGTTTCTCCCATGATTGTTCCCTTTTGCCTATTTTTGTCCGTCTTCTCGCCGATTAACATATCATGGTCTTTGAGTGACGTGCAGCATTTCCTAAAGACCGCTACAGGATGCTCCTGCAAAAGCGCTCGCTTTCCAATGCTGGTGAGATTGATCTTTAGCATTAGGGCGTTGTCAGGACATTTACGGTGACTTTAGCGTCTTTGCAGTCAACAAAATCACTTCAGCGAGGCAATCAGTGATTCGTAGGTTTCAAATCCTGTCACCGACGCCAAATTATCTCGCCAGAGCTTTTCCAGCATCTCAATCGTCTCTTTACTCAGGTCGTTGACACCGACCTTACCTTCCCGAACCTTCGCACTGTCGCTACCCGTTGGCAGCAAGGTCTTTTCCGAGAGCTCACGGAGCATCGCGTCGTCAAATCGATCTTTGTAGTTCAGCATAAAAGGCAGAGAAGCATGTTCGACGGTGATATCAAAAAGTTCATCATCGAGTTCGATATGACAAAAAGACGCAATTTTTTTAATCGTGCCTTCGAGGTCCTGTTTCATGTGTTCGTAGACGAGATAAAGCACGTTCGCATCATTCCGATGCTGCCACCAGCCAGTGAAGTGCTTGTGATAACCAGCATCAGCTGTACTCAATTGAACAAATTCATTCGCTCTGATGCTGCCGGGTTCAAAATACCAACCCTCCATAAACTTAAATGAAGAAAATGCAGCATCAACAGGATGCCGAATCACATTAATATATTTAGCGCCCTTCGGCATTGCATCATAATCAAGATGACTCTTAAAACCGCGGGGCTCCGCGCGTTGATCAGCATTGATATCCAGATTTAGCCTATCCGCGGTTTCAATCCAAGGTACAACGCGTGAAATGTCATCAAAAGCCATATCACCGCGGGTTCGCAGCGTATGAAAGATCTGTTGCGTCCAGGTAGTGCCGCTTTTGCCAAATGGCGTTATGACGATATCCGTAGGCTGAGGTTTGTAAGCAGCGATACTTCTTTCACGCCCCTTAGGGTCACTCTCGCGCAAAAATAACGCTCGAAGCTCTTTAAAGGATTCAGCACGTTTACGTAGCCGTTTTGTCATTTGCGGATGTCACTCAATCAAAGTAAATAGTGTAACAAAACAAAATTCCGCTAACAGGTTTTTGGACGTCATCGTCACCGCTGCCATCGCGCCTAGCGCATTCATCGACTTTGGAAGGTTGCTCAAATCTTCACGTCAGGGCAAGGTATCGCCAGCTCATTTATGACATGCTTAGCAAAACTCAGTCCGGGGTGCCTCAAGCGCCTGAACCTCGTCAGCGTATCTAACGATAACGGCCACTTCATCGTTAAACGAAGTCTCTCTTAATCCCCGAGCACTTCGAGGGTTGAGTTCAATTTCCATGATTAGACATTTGCGAGTAGCTAAAAGGTCTTGCTTTCCACAGTCCCGTCGCTGTGGGTCGCGGTAATACGGAAACCGGTCGTTGTCACGTTATCTACAACGTAAGTCACCTGGTCGATGTCCGTTTGAGGTGCCCACCCTATAAGTTCGGTTAAACCTCCTGAGGCATTTGGATTCGTATGATCATAGGTACCAGCAATATAAGCGCCGCGACTCAGTCTGCGTTCCTCCTGAAATAAACGGATACTTCCCATGTTTTCAGTCAGCACAGCACGCTTAGAAGTCTCAACGTAATCCTGATATGCCGGCAAGGCGATGGTTCCGATGATGCCCACGATTGCCATTGCAATCATAAGCTCAATCAGAGAGAGACCTTTTTGCAACTTATTAATGATTATAAGGTTTATCATATTCGCGTCTCCACGACGGTTCTTCAAACCTCACAGAGAACTTATTTGACTAGGAGAGATATGGGTTTTAATCATTAATAAAATTATTCGATCAGCCGACTCGGCGACAGAATATTCAATCTAGGTAAGGCACTCAATTTTTGCAGACAAAAAACCGGCGGGCATTCACCAACCGGTGCTTTCATGATCTGGGTACGCTCCGAAAAAGAACGCTTATCAAACCACTTTACTCTTCCTCAGCTGCGGTGATTGTGGTTGCTGTCGCTGTCAAGTCTTGGTATGCCGGAAGTGAAATTGTCACGCTAGCAGCAGAGGTAGATACAACACCCACAACTCCGTTTGTACCGTCAGCAGCATCAGCATAAGCGTTAGTGTTGCCCGCGGGTGCAAGGTTCCCACCAGGGTTAAAGATTTCGATCCAGTCAGCTGCCGTTGCAGGCACAGTAGAGGCCAAACCAAGTGCAGCCTGTGTATGACCTTTAACGTAGGTAGTACGCGCTAGACGCATAGCTTCTTGGTAGTGAGAGTTTACCTTAGTCATGTTAGCTGTCTTGATGTAATCCTGGTATGCAGGCAAAGCAACCGCGGCGAGAATGCCGATGATTGCAACAACAATCATCAATTCGATCAGGGTGAAACCCTTTTGTATGTTTTTATTCACTGGAATGACTCCTTAATTAAATTGAACAGACTGCCAAATTATCGAAAAATTTTTGTTCAGTCTAAATAACTACTGAGCAACTACCATGCCAACACAAACCAAACCATTTTCAGGGCTTACAAACAGCTTACAATGCTGTTGTGACGCAAGGGGTCATTGAACATACAATAGCTCAAGTCATAAAGTGACAAATTTGGTCACTTTATTTTCAAACGCCGCTCTGAAAAACGCTCATATAGAGCGATGTCAAAACCTCTTTAACCTCTGAGAAGCGTCTTTCTTCAGGGTTCTGAGGATCATATAAAGGCTTCAAACGATGTCACTCCAATACAAATCATACAGCATTTTAGCGACACCCTCGCCACTGGAGTCTATATCTTCGAACGCCCACTTATGCAGGATGAAATCGTAATGGCTGCCAACCCGATGCAACTTAGCGGGCTCGCTAGACGACTGGTAGACGATCACCTGCTCGAAAACTCAGCGGCGAGAGAGGCCTCTATTGAAGCTTCCAAAACGCGGGTTCCTTTTGTTACTCACCTCGTTCAGAAAAAATTAGTCAGTCCAAAAGATATCGCGAACGCTGCCTCTGAAGAATTTGGCACTCCTCTGTTGGATATCACTGCGCTGGACCCTGAAGTTATTCCAAGAAATCTAGTCGACGAAAAACTCATTCGCGCAAACCATGCGATACCGATTTTCCACAGGGGTAATAGACTGTTCGTTGCGGTTTCCGATCCCACCAATCGTCAAGCTTTGGATGAAATTAAATTTCAAACCGGGGTCTCAACAGAAGAAGTCTTGGTTGAGGAAAACAAGCTTACTGCTTTTATCGACGCCTACCTCGAGTCTCTGGAAAGTGGCGGATTAGGAGATCTTGGTAATGATGATGTTGATTTGGACCTCGAAGCCGTGGACGAGGCTGGTGGCACAGAAGAGGAAGATGCCGGCGCAGCAACCGACGATACCCCGGTGGTTCGTTTCATCAACAAGATGCTAATGGATGCTATCAGGGGTAATTCATCTGACTTGCACTTTGAACCATTCGAAAAATCTTATCGGGTTAGATTCAGAACTGACGGCGTACTGCATGAGGTCGCAAGGCCACCAGTAAATCTGGCACCTAGAATATCTGCCCGCCTTAAAGTGATGTCTCAGATGGACATCTCGGAACGCCGAGTGCCGCAAGATGGTCGAATAAAGCTAAAAATTTCTAAATCAAAATCTATTGATTTTCGGGTGAACACACTGCCGGTGCTGTTCGGCGAAAAATTATGTTTGCGAATTTTGGACCCAAGCAGCGCAAAAATGGGTATCGATGCGTTAGGTTACGAAGAGGATCAGAAAGCCTTGTATCTAGAGGCGCTGCACAGACCACAGGGTATGTTCCTGGTGACTGGCCCGACGGGTAGCGGCAAAACCGTCTCCCTATATACCGGGCTCAATATTCTAAATACACCGGAATTGAATATTTCAACGGCTGAAGATCCCGTTGAAATTAACCTCGAGGGGATTAATCAATGCCCCGTAAATCACAAGGTTGGTCTAGATTTTGGTGAAGCATTGCGTTCATTCCTGCGACAGGATCCAGACATTGTCATGGTTGGTGAAATTCGAGACCTTGAAACCGCGAACATTTCAATCAAAGCAGCACAGACCGGCCACATGGTGATGTCGACCTTACACACCAATAGTGCTCCTGAGACAATCACTCGGTTGAGAAATATGGGTGTGCCAGCATTTAACCTAGCCACATCAATCAATATCATCGTCGCTCAGCGGCTCGCCCGACGACTTTGTGATTGCAAAGTTAAACTCGACATTCCCAAAGCAGCATTAATCGAGAAAGGTTTCACAGAGGAGGATGTAGATTCTGGACTCGAGATATATGGTCCCGGTGAGTGCGATCGATGTTCCAGCGGTTATAAAGGCCGCGTTGGTATCTATGAAGTTGTCAAAATCACACCCGAAATATCCAGAATTATCATGGAAGACGGCAACTCACTTGAAATCGCTGAAGTATGCGCAAAAGAGGGCTTCAAGAATATTTTCGAGTCAGCCATGGTGAAAGTGAAAAATGGGCTAACAAGCCTAGAGGAAGTTGATCGGGTCACCTCTGGTCACTAATTTCGTGTCCTGACTCAGGACATATTGCTTAATTTGCCGCTCTCGAAGAGTTGGCAACGGAACTTTAGCTAACACTGATACCCGCCTTAGGGTATCAGCGCACTATCACTTAACCCCTACCGGGCATGGGTGAACAAGAGGATTAAACATGGCCGCAGCCAGTACAGTATTTGCTTGGGAAGGAACTGACAGATCAGGCAAAAAAACAAAGGGCGAGATAACCAGCAGCAATGCCAATATCGCCAAAACAGAACTGCGTAAACAAGGTATTAGTCCTACTCGGGTCAGCAAAAAAAGCGGTGGGTTAAGCGCATTGTTTAATGCGGGCCAGAAAATTGGTCCTGCGGATACCGCGCTGTTCACTCGGCAACTCGCCACTATGATGAAAGCTGGTGTTCCCTTGGTTCAATCATTTGAAATTGTTGCCGATGGTATTGACAACCCCGCGATGAAAAACCTCATCATCAGGATTCGCGATGATGTTTCTGCAGGTAATTCTTTCGCTCATGCCATTCAGGCTAACCCAGAGCACTTTAACGATCTTTATTGCAATTTGATCGATGCAGGCGAGCAATCTGGAGCACTGGAAACGATGCTTGAGCGCCTTGCCACCTACATGGAGAAGTCAGAGGCCCTGAAAGCAAAGATCAAAAGCGCCCTGAGCTATCCGATTTCAGTTTTAGTGGTTGCAGCGGTCGTATCGGCAATTTTACTGATAAAGGTTGTTCCTCAATTTGAGGAAATTTTTGCAGGTTTTGGTGCTGAATTACCAGAATTCACCCAGATGGTGGTTAACATGTCCCGCTGGATGCAAGAGTGGTGGTTGGCCGTGGCAGCAGCGATTGCTATCGTTTTATTTATTCGAAAAGAGACGCTTAAACGGTCAAAAGCAGCACGAGACGCGCAAGAGCGATTCATGCTTAAGATGCCAATCATCGGCGACATACTTGATAAATCATGCGTTGCCAGATTTGCCCGGACGCTATCAACAACATTTGCCGCTGGTGTACCGTTGGTTGATGCACTCGAGTCTGTGTCCGGTGCTGCGGGCAATGTTGTCTATTACGATGCTATCAAAAAGGTCAAGGATGACGTTTCCAGCGGTATCCAGCTCAATTACTCCATGAAGCAGACCGAGGTGTTTCCCAACATGGTTATTCAGATGGTTTCTATCGGAGAGGAATCGGGTGCTCTTGACGGCATGCTAGATAAAGCAGCGACTTACTATGAAGACATGGTGGACAACGCCGTCGACGGCCTCACGAGCTTAATGGAACCGATTATCATGTCATTCCTGGGTGTCGTTATCGGAGGGTTAATTATCGCGATGTATCTACCGATCTTCTCGATGGGTGATGCAATTGGTGGCCACTAGCGTAGCAATTTTAGCAGCAGACTTTTGTTAACTTATCTCCATTTGTTTTAATATACCCTGTCTCCACGATAGACAGCACAGATGATAGATAATCTCTCGACACAACTGGTGCTATTCCACGCGCAATTCCCGGGTTTGAGCGTTCTCATCGGCTGTGTTTTTGGGCTACTAATAGGTAGCTTCCTGAATGTTGTCGTTCATCGCCTACCGGTTATGTTGGAACGAGACTGGCATCAGCAGGCGCATGAATTTCTGGCATCTGAACCACCCAGGAACGATTCAACTGAAACCTATAATCTCGTATTTCCCAACTCACAGTGCCCCAATTGCCTGCACAGCATCAAGCCTTGGGAAAACATTCCCGTCCTCAGTTACCTTTTTCTTGGCGGCAAGTGTTCCTCATGCAAGGCAGGTATTTCGCCAAGGTATCCAGTTGTAGAGATATTAACCGGCGTACTAACCGCTATCGTGGTTTACAACTTCGGACTGACCACGACAAGCCTGGCATGCTGCATCTTGACCTGGTCACTGGTCTGCCTCTCATTGATAGACTATGATACACAATTGTTACCTGACAACATTACCATGCCGCTGCTATGGCTGGGGTTAATCGTAAATGCTTTTGATATCGTCGCTCAATTCGAATACGCTTTTTGGGGAGCAATTGCAGGCTATCTCAGCCTTTGGTCAGTAAACACCTTATTCAGACTTGTTCGCGGCTACGACGGCATGGGATACGGCGATTTCAAACTACTCGCGGTACTTGGTGCTTGGATGGGCTGGCAGGCATTACCTCTGATCATCATTCTTTCATCTCTCGCAGGTGCAGTGATTGGAGGGGCACTAATCGCGTTCGGCAGAGACAAGTCCAAACCGATTCCCTTTGGTCCTTACCTTGCCATCGCAGGTTGGATATCCTTGATCTGGGGTGCTGAGATCACCATGTTTTACCTGAAATTTGCTGCAATGTAACCATTGAGCAACAACATTTAAGATACAGATTATATGACTTCACCTAAAAACAAACTGGTCATTGGCCTCACTGGCGGAATCGGCAGTGGCAAGACCGCAGTGTCAAATCACTTTTCAAAATTAGGTATCACCATAGCGGACGCTGACATTGCCAGTCGAACTGTGATGGAACCAGAGACCGAGGCATACAACAAAATTATAGATTACTTTGGTGAAGGCATAGCCAACAAAGACAAAACGCTTGATCGAGCGCGCCTGCGCGAACTTGTTTTTAGCAACAGCCAAAAATTGAGGTGGCTTGAATCCGTTACAGTTCCCGCCATCATGAATCAGTTAATCATGGAGCTGGAACAATCAATATCACCCTACTCTATCCTGTGTTTGTCCAGCGGAGGCGGACAGCATCCGTTGATTCATCGCAACCTCGTGGTAGATGTCATGCCCGAGACCCAGTTGGAAAGAGCGATACAGCGGGATAACAATTCAGCGGAACAAATAAAATCGATTATGGCAAAGCAACCTACTCGGCAAGATAGATTGGACTACGCCGACGACGTGATCAATAACGATGGCGATATCTCGCTTCTGGCCAACGAGGTGTCACGTCTACACCGCCTGTATCAGGCTCTGAGTAGCAAAATCAGTGAATCAGGTAATGCTGCGGAGTACTCGTGATGACAAAACTCACCGTAGACTGTCCTCTGTGCAAGACAAAGGTTCCATGGAATGACTCACAACAGTTTCGACCATTTTGTTCCGAGCGCTGCAAGCTCACTGATTTGGGAGAATGGGCTGAGGGTCGGAGAAGCATTCCCTCAGATGCTGAGCATGATGACACAACGGCGAGAGACCTTGACCGGGATTAGCTCCCTTCACTCAGCTGATCATCGCAGCGCTAAAAAACATGTTTAACCCAACTAATCGCCAAACTGGACAATATTCTCGCCTAGTGCAAACGCTGCCGGACAGAGCAGTCGGCGTTACCCGTTGAATGCCCTTAAGTTCGATATTCTGCATTGATTCGAACGTACTCGTGGGACAAATCACTCGTCCAGACAGTTTCACGAATACTCCCGGCATTGAGTTCAACTCTAATCAGAATCTCTTCTTCTGCCATCACATCACTGCCGGCTTTTTCCGTGTAATCCAGTGCTTTTTGTCCTTTTGTCATCAGCTGAACATCGCCCAAAAATATATCAAGCTTGTTCACGTCAATATCCACCGGCGCCTTGCCTATCGCCATGACCAAACGACCCCAGTTAGCATCGCTTGCGAAAAGCGCCGTTTTCATCAATGGAGAATTCGCAATCGCATAGGCAATATTCAAAGAATCTGAGCGGGACTCGCTTGAGCCGACTTCCACCGCCACAAATTTAGTAGCACCCTCACCATCCCTGATAATTCCTTGAGCTAATTCAAGACAAACCTCATTCAGCATCTGAACAAACTGTTCATGAGCTTGCTCGTCAACATCTATGTCTACAGCGGACACACCCGTTGCACTCAACATACACGAGTCATTAGTTGAAGTATCACTATCTACTGTGATCCGATTGAACGACCGATCACCAGCCGCTAGAAGACATGCTTTTAACGTTGCCTTCGTTGCTGTTACATCACTCGCGATGTAGCTCAGCATCGTCGCCATATTTGGCTGTATCATCCCTGAACCTTTGGCAATACCCGTAACCGTCACCACCTCACCATTAATTGTTCTCTGGCGCGTTGCTATTTTTGGCTCAGTATCTGTTGTCATAATGCCATGTGCAGCTTCTAGCCAATTCTCTTCTGCTAACCCTTTGGTTAACTCGTCCAGCGCGCCCGTTATTTTCTCCACGGGCAGCCTCTCTCCAATGACGCCGGTAGAAAAAGGTATCACCGCCTCGGGAGGAATCCCCGACACCTGCGAAACCGCTTTACAACAAACCAAAGCATCGCCGATACCAGCTTCACCAACACCGGCATTGGCATTGCCGCTGTTAACTAGAAAACGCGTCGGATTAGTCACGTTCAGATGTCTTTTGCCGACCTCAACCGGTGCAGCAGCAAATAAGCTCTTAGTAAAAATGCCTACTGTTATCGTTGTATCGACAAACTCAAAGAGGACCAAATCAGCAACATCTTGATTTTCAGTGTTGCCTTTAATACCACAGCCACAAGCAGAGAGTCTTACGCCCGGAACCACATTGAACTCGCGTGAAAAGCTACCTACTGCCACTACTATGCTCCTAAACTGATGTTGGTCAGAGAGTTCTTTGTGCTCTACTTGCTATGACAATTTTCCGTGACAGGACTTGTATTTTTTACCTGAACCACAAGGACAGGGTTCGTTACGGCCAACCTTCTTTTCCTGCCGAATGAAGGGCGCCTGGGCGGTACCACCCTGTTGCAGACCGGCTCCTTGGGTAGACCCAGGTGAGTCCATCGCACCGGCATCGCTCTTCTGGAAGTTCATTGAAGTTTTAGCTTCTGCTTCTCTACGCTTGCGTTCCATCGCTTCGACATCGTCAGAGGGCTGAAACTGAACTCTTGCGAGAAAGCGTATAACTTCAAATTTTACATTATGAAGCAGCTCTTCAAACAGCTCGAATGATTCACGCTTGTATTCCTGTTTGGGCTGTTTTTGGGCATAGGCACGAAGATTAATACCCTGCCGCAAATAATCCATTGCGGCGAGGTGTTCTTTCCATTGCGTATCGAGTATTTGGAGCATAATCTGCTTTTCAAATATTCGAATATCGTCACCGATTTGTTCTTCTTTCTTTCGATAATCTTCTTTGATTTCGTAGACGATACGATCACGCATTGATTCCTCGTGCATGTCATCATCTTCTTGCAACCACTTTGAAATAGGCAGTTTGATATTGAATTCAGTATTTAAAGACGTTTCAAGACCAGGAATGTCCCACTGTTCCTCCAAGCTTTGGGGTGGCACATAGCCGCTAATCACCTCAGAGATAACATCGTCCCAAAGCGCATTGATCGTCTCAGACACATCGTTGGTTGCCATCAATTCATTACGTTGTCCGTAAATCATCTGGCGCTGGTCATTTGCAACGTCATCGTATTCGAGCAGTTGCTTTCGAATATCGAAGTTACGCGTTTCAACTTTTCTCTGCGCCTTCTCGATGGCGTTATTTACCATGCGATGCTCTATGGCTTCGCCCTTCTCCATACCCAAGGACTTCATCAATCCTTTCACCTTATCTGAGGCGAAAATCCGAAGAAGGTTATCATCCAAAGATAAGTAGAAACGCGATACACCCGGGTCACCCTGTCGACCGGCTCGTCCTCTTAGCTGATTATCAATCCTTCGGCTCTCGTGGCGTTCGGTTCCAAGAACATGCAGTCCACCCGCGGCCAATACCGCATCATGACTCGCTTGCCATTCAGACTTCAGCGCTTCAATTTTTACTTCGGAAGGATCTCTTAGTTTGGCAGCCTCAATTTCCCAGTTACCGCCTAAAATGATGTCTGTACCCCGACCAGCCATATTCGTGGCGATAGTCACGGTTCCCGGCCTTCCCGCTTGGGCGATAATTTCAGCTTCCTTCTCGTGAAACTTCGCGTTCAACACATTGTGTTTGATTTTCTTCTTCTTCAATAGCGTAGACAACACTTCTGAAGACTCAACTGACGCGGTACCAACCAGAACAGGAGCCCCGTTACCGGTGAATTCCTGAATCTCATCAACAATGGCATCGTACTTCTCCGCCAGCGTCAAGAACATCAGATCATTCTTATCATCCCTTATCATTTCAATGTTAGTGGGGATTACGACAACATCCAAACCATAAATCTGCTTAAACTCGAACGCTTCTGTATCAGCCGTGCCGGTCATGCCAGCAAGTTTGTTGTATAAACGAAAGTAATTTTGAAAAGTCGTGGAGGCAAGCGTTTGACTTTCATTGGTTATGGCCACATTTTCTTTTGCTTCGATAGCCTGATGGATACCACCGGACCATCGTCTGCCAGGCATAGTTCGACCAGTATGCTCGTCAACAATAACAATTTCGTTGTCCTGCACAATGTACTCAACATCTTTTTGAAACAGGCAGTGTGCTTTTAGCGCGGAATGAATATGGTGCAACAAGGTGAGATTTGTGGTGCCGTATAGCGAGTCGCCTTCTTTTAATAGCCCGTGTTTAACCAGCAGGCTCTCTACCAGCAAGTGCCCGTCTTCTGTCAGCTCAACATCACGCTGTTTTTCGTCAACGAAGTAGTCTCCTGGCGGCTCAATATCGTTCTCGATATCTTCTGCGGTCTTTTCCTGACGTTTCAGCCGTGGGGCGATTTGATTGATCGCCCGATACAATTCCGAGGAGTTTTCAACGCCGCCAGATATGATTAAAGGCGTTCTCGCCTCATCGATCAGAATCGAATCAACCTCATCAACGATGGCAAAATTCAGCGGACGTTGTGTCCTTTCGGTTGCATTGAACGCCATGTTGTCGCGCAAATAATCAAATCCGAATTCATTATTCGTGCCGTAGGTTACATCGCATTGATAAGCTGCATGCTTTTCGTCACCTGACTGACCTGCGTAGACAACACCCACGGTCATACCCAGCTGACGGAATACCGCGCCCATCCACTCGGCACCCCATTTTGCAAGATAATCATTAACGGTGACCAGGTGAACGCCGTTGCCAGATATCGCATTAAGATAGAGTGGGAGCGTCGCGACAAGGGTTTTGCCCTCACCCGTTCGCATTTCGGCAATTTTACCTTCGTGCAGCACTACGCCGCCTATCATTTGAACGTCAAATATACGCAGTCCAAGCGCACGCCTTCCAGCCTCCCTTACGGTCGCAAAAGCCTCCGGCAAAATAACGTCTAGGGTCTCTCCAGCATCCATCCTTTGCTGATATTCAGCGCGCTTGTCTTTGAGCTGCTGATCGCTCAGTGTTTCGAGATTCTCCTCATAGCTGTTAATTTTCTTAACAACTTTCTCCATTCGTTTAAGTTCGCGATCATTCTTGCTTCCGAACACTTTGCTTAATATTTTAAGGGCCATTTCAGCTATCTCTTTTGCTTCCCGTTGGAAGCCCTGAATCTAATAAAAGTGAAGGTATTCGATATTCCGCCGTCACAAAGAAGTGCATCGACCATACCGGGGCATCTTTCCGTGATCAGGTATGGAATACATGGGGTACGGAGTCTCCTGAAAAGAAGATCTCCTATTTATGATGAGGGTCAGCGGCTTGCGCGTTGAACATAGGAGGATGGGTCAACTACCCGGCCATTTTTATAGACCTCGTAGTGTACGTGTGGACCGGTCGAACGACCGCTACTGCCCATTTTACCGACGACCTGTCCTTTTTTTACAATGTCACCCACTTTGACGATTAACTTGTCGTGGTGACCGTAGCGGGTAGAAAAGCCTCCGCCATGGTTTATTTCAACCATCTCGCCATATCCGCTACGCGCATCGGCATAAACAACCACGCCAGCGGCGACAGCAACAACGTCAGCCCCAAGTTTACCTGCAAAATCAACGCCGTTGTGAAAGGCCCTTTTGCCGGTTATGGGGTCAACTCTCATACCAAACCTGGACGACATCCAGCCTTTTTTCACAGGTCTACCAGCGATGAATACTTCATTCTGGATATTTCGATTAACAAACAGGGTTTCGAGTACGCTTAGCTGTTGCTCACGGCTGTTAATATCATCGGCAAGACGACTGAGCTCTCTCAGATAGTTTGGCGCTCCGCGAGCAGAGGAGGTATCTTTAACTTCTGGTCCCCCCATGGGTGGCGGGCTTGAGAAGTCGAATTCCCCCTCTTCAATGCCTGCAACGTCCGTGAGTCGCTCACCTAAGGCATCCAGTCTGACTATTCGCGCTTGCAACTGGGCGAGACGCAGTGCGGAAGCTTCTAGGTTGTCCTCCGCATCGCGTTTTGCATCTTCTATTTGCTGTTCCTGGTCTTTTAAAACCAGTCGCCATTTGCCGACCATCTCATTTGTGAGAGCAGCCTCACCCATGCCATGACGATAGGACAAGTAACCAGCTGCGGTCGGAAAACCGATCAGACTCAAAAAAGTCAGACCCAGCAGAAAGCCATTGGCCGTAAATGACCTAGCCTTGCCCGAATTATTATCAACTATGATGAACTTCATAAATTTCGGTTACTATATCCAATCGGATGTATCAAAGTACGTTGTAAACCTATTCTTTTTATCATGCAGGTTCAGCCCTCAAGATGGCTCGCAAACAAAAATACTTCAAAGACCCAGCCCAAATATTCAGCAGGCCGAGGTCCCGTCTGAACAGGATCTTCTCCAAATCCCAGGACCTTGTAAAGCTTCAGAACGCCTTGAGACAAACCTTCCCAGGTGAAGTTTACGTTGCTTCACTCTCCGAGGGAATACTCCATCTCATCACACCATCGGCGTCCTTGGCCACCCGACTCAGATATCGCCAAAAAGCTATAAAGGCTGCATTAGAACAGATGCCTCTGCCTGGTGCTGGATCACATAATCGCAGAGAAGTGCTCCAAATCATGCAAATCAAGGTGACGGTTTCGCCCAATTACAAACTGCCTACCGCGCCCAAAAGGTCCGCCATTGCTCCGTCTCCGGAGACCGCGCGCCTTATCGCTGAAACCGCTCAATATATAGAAGATGAACCTCTGCGCAAAGCGCTAATTAGGCTTTCCAGACGCGGTGAGACGTAAAACTTGGTTGACGCTTGATTTCAGTCGTTATTTTGGCGACTTTTGGTCTCTATTCAGCCAGAACAGGCGTGGCGTAGGACATTGGTAGTTTTTCAGGTTTATCAAACGTCACGATATCCCAGGCATCTACCTCCTCCAAGAGCGCTCTTCGGAGCGCATGATTACTTGTGTGGCCTGACTTGTGGCCAGTGAACTCACCAATGATACTGTGTCCCAAGACATAAAGATCGCCAATAGCATCGAGGATCTTGTGTCTGACGAATTCGTCCTCGTGACGAAGACCATCATCATTAAGCACTCTGAATTCGTCTACAACCACGGCATTATCCATGCTCCCACCCTGGGCGAGGTTGCGCTCGCGCAGATGTTCAAAATCTTGCATCAAACCAAATGTTCGGGCGCGACTGACTTCTTTGACGAAGGAGGTAGTTGAAAAATTGATGCTCGCACGCTGTTCCTTGATGACAGGGTTGTCGTACACAATAGTGTGGTTCACCTTAAATCCATCGAAAGGCTCTATTTTTGCCGACCAGGCGCCTGCTACTGGATCACAGACCTCAATCTTCTTTTTTATTCTCAAAAACTTTTTATGCGCAGACTGATTTTCGATACCCGCAGACTGGATGAGGAACACAAAAGTAGCAGCACTACCGTCCATAATCGGCATTTCCGGACCACTGACCTCGACATAGGCATTATCAATACCCAGCCCACTAAAAGCGGCCATTAGATGCTCGATCGTCGAAATGCCGTGATTGTCCTTCGTGATCGTTGTTGCCAGAGTCGTATCACCTACATATTCTGTTAATGCCGGTATTTCGATCGCCTCATCAAGATCAATCCTGACAAATACGACACCAGTATCGACAGGTGCAGGTCGGAGGGTTAAATATACTTTCTCACCGGTATGTAGACCGATTCCGGTTGCCCGGATGACATTTCTCAACGTTCTTTGATAGATCATTATTCTTGTTGTTGTCCTGCTGCAGGTTCCAGAAAAAGCGGCGCGAATGTTACCAAAAAGCCTATCTTTACTCCAGACAAATACATCTGGGGCGAGTACTGGCACACATCAAGTGATGTCTGTACACGCTAAGCAGGTACCGGACATCAACGGTGATCAACTTATGACCCCAAATTATCCGAATAGTTTCAATAACACGTCACTTTTTACCTAACTACGTAGAATCGCTCCTTCTAGTCAGCCTGACTCCGCAGGAATGCTGGAATATCGAGATAATCCAGATCCTTTTCAGAATCGAGGGCCTGCTCGGCTCGGCCTTCTATCGCTGCTTTTCGCAATGCCGTTGGCTTATCGAAATCACTGTAGTCGACAGCGCCATCTCCGGCAACTTTCTTCTTAGTGTTATCAACAATTGTTCGTGGGACCTCAAGCTCAGGTCTACCTAAACCCGTTGCTACCACTGTTACCCGCAATTCATCCCCCATTTCCGGATCAATAACAGTACCAACAACGACCGTTGCATTTTCGGAGGCAAATTCTTCAACCGTCGATCCAACTTCGGCGAACTCACCAAGTGAAATATCAATGCCTGCGGCAATATTCACCAAAATGCCTCTGGCACCATTGAAGTCAACATCGTCGAGTAACGGACTGTGGATAGCAGCCTCTGCTGCATCTCGCGCTCGGCAATCACCGCTCGCCTTACCGCTACCCATCATTGCCATACCCATCTCCGACATAACGGTTCTGACATCAGCAAAGTCAACATTAATCATGCCCGGTCTGATAATCAGATCGGCAATACCCTGGACCGCGCCCAAAAGTACATCATCGACATTTCCGAAAGCCTGTAACAACGGCGCATCGGACCCCATAATTGAGAGCAGTTTCTCATTGGGAATTGTAATGAGTGAGTCAACATGGCGTGACAGTTCTGCTATACCAGCTTCAGCCAATGCCATGCGCTTCTTGCCTTCGAACACAAAGGGCTTAGTCACAACAGCAACCGTCAGAATATTCATGCCGCGGGCAATTTCCGCGACTATCGGCGCGGCACCCGTGCCCGTTCCACCACCCATACCAGCAGTAATGAACACCATGTCGGCACCATTGAGCGCTTCGGCTATTCTGTCCTTATCTTCAAGCGCAGCTTCCTTACCCATATCAGGATTCGCGCCAGCACCAAGCCCTTTGGTGATATTCTCACCAAGTTGCAATCTTGTTTGAGCCGACAGGTTATGAAGCGCCTGCGCGTCCGTGTTAGCACAGATGAAATCAACACCCGTAACATCCTGCCGCACCATGTGCTCAACAGCGTTACCGCCGCCTCCACCCACTCCGACGACTTTGATAACCGCACTTTGTGGCTCGCTATCTACAAGTTTAAACATTATCAACCCTCCCAGGTTTTACTTCATTATCTACAAGCACTAGAGCTCTTGTTCTACATCAAAATCAACGTGCATCAATATCGATCTCAGCACCGGATCTTTTCTTGTTGTTACTAGTAATTTTTCATAAACCACTTTTTCACTTTGTCAGTGAATTTGGTCGCGCCTTCTTCCTGTGGTCTGGAAATCGATTCCGTCTGGGTTTCGCTGCCATACAGCAGCAAACCAACCGCCGTCGAATAAATAGGATTCCTAACAATATCGATTAGCCCTGTAATACCTTGCGGTTTACCGATGCTCACAGGCATATGAAATATTTCTTCTGCTAACTCGACAACGCCTTCCATTTTTGAAGTACCGCCGGTCAAAACGATCCCCGCAGCAACAAGATCCTCGAATCCGCTTCGCCTCAACTCAGCTTGAACAAGCGTGAAAAGCTCGTCATAACGCGGCTCCACCACCTCGGCAAGCGCCTGCCGGGACAGGTCTCTATCGTTTCGTTCGCCTACACTAGGCACTTTGATTGTCTCGTTCTCTCCTGCAAGGGATGCAAGAGCGCAGGCGTATTTGATTTTTATTTCTTCGGCGTTTTGCGTGGGTGTTCTTAGCGCCATCGCAATATCGTTTGTAACTTGATCGCCCGCAATGGGTATGACTGCGGTATGCTTGATCGCGCCATCCGTAAAAATCGCTATATCTGTCGTGCCACCACCGATGTCGACGAGGCAAACGCCAAGATCTTTTTCGTCTTCGGTGAGAACCGCATATCCTGATGCCACCTGCTCAAGAACAATATCCTCGACCTCCAAGCCACATCTGCGGATACACTTCTCAATATTTTGCGCAGCATTTACCGCACAGGTCACCAGGTGAACCTTTGCTTCCAGTCGAACGCCGGACATGCCAAGCGGTTCTTTTACGCCTTCTTGTGAATCGATGACAAACTCTTGAGGCAATATGTGCAAGATTTTTTGATCAGCAGGAATCGCGACAGCCCTTGCGGCATCAATGACCCGATCGATGTCTGGTAGAAAAACTTCCCTATCTCTTATCGCGACAATACCGTGCGAGTTCAGACTGCGAATGTGGCTACCTGCGATTCCTGCATATACTCCACGAATTTCACAGCCAGCCATTAGCTCGGCTTCTTCAACTGACCTCTGAATAGACTGCACCGTTGATTCAATATTAACCACGACACCCTTCTTCAAGCCTCGCGAAGGGTGACTGCCAATACCGATAATCTCAACATCCCCTTCAGGAGACACTTCACCTACAATGCAAACGACTTTGGACGTACCGATATCAAGTCCAACGACCATTCTGTTTCCTGTTATCGTCATAGCTTTAGCTCTCTTTGCGTATTGAACGCAGTAGCAATACCTCGCGCCTCAAAATCATCTTTCCATTCGACCGCAATTCCATTGGAGTAACGGGTATCAACCTGCCGTACGAATTCCATACTTGTTGCAAAACCGGTGCTTGCACTGATTAAAACAAATCGATGAACTCTCTCCATGATGTCATTTTTCCCGAGCAGAACCCGAATATCATGTTGATTGGTAAACTGCCAAGACCCCCGCTCATCGAGTGTCAGCACTTCGATAGTTTGATCAACGGGTGACATTGCCATAGTGAGTTGCTGATACTGTTTCATCACTTGGGCTTCAGACCCAACGGGACCCCGCAATTGCGCCAGGGCGCCGCCCACTTCGTGCACCGACTCGAAAACCTTACCTTCGACGTTGATGAACGCATCATCGTTCCAATATGCGATTGGCTGCTCCCTGACAACTTCAATGCTCAGCTTATCAGGCCAAATTTGTAGAACATTCACATGGTGCACCCAGCCAATGGACTCGATCCCGGTTTTCACGTCATCAATATCAAAAAACTGCTTTTCCTGCTTTTTAACAAACTCATAAATAGCTTTTCTCTGTGCCTGATCTACTTCGCCGTGCACCGCGAGCTGCTCTATTTCCAAACCAGTTTCCCTGTTCTGAAAAATAATCGTGGCTAACAGCCCCAGAATCAGCAACGACATCCCCAATGCCTTACCAGGTTGAAGTCTCGAAACAGCTAACCCGCTGAAAAAATTTGTATTATCGTTTTTCATCCTCTGGTTCGCCTGTATTCCCAACGAGCTGTTAATGCCTTGGCAAGCTTACTGGTCTCCCCAGCACCCTGAGTCAACACAAAATCGTTTGCTCGCACCATCTCGTCGAGAACCAAAGGTACTTCGTCTATCGATGTCAAAAATTCGACTTCAGTGTTAGCTTTTCTCTTTATTGCCTTAAACAAATCCTCTCCTGTCGCGCCGGGAATCGGTGACTCACCAGCCGCATAAACATCCAGCAAAACAAGCTGATCAACCATGGAAAGCGCATCTACAAACTGATCAAACAACTCATGGGTACGTGTATATCTGTGAGGCTGATAAATCATTACAAGACGACTTGCGGGCCAACCCTGCCTCACAGCTTCTATTGTTGCCTTTACCTCACTGGGGTGATGACCATAATCATCAAAAACAACATATCGAGAATCGTTATCTGCTGTATCAATCAGGTATTCGCCGTGATTTTCAAATCTCCGTCCAACACCCTGAAAGCTTGATAGGCCAAGCTGTATATCCGCGTCATTGACACCTTCATCTGTCGCAATCGCTATCGCAGCAAGTGCATTCAGCACGTTGTGCTCACCCGGCAACTCAAGAGATATTTCGAGCGACTTGTCGTGCCCCACTCTTGTGACCAAAAACTTGCTCGTTGCACCGGATTGCACCAGGTTTGTCGCATGAATATCAGCCTCGGGATCGAAACCATAGGTAAGCATGGAACGCTTTACTTCCGGCAGGATCGATTTGACACCAGGGTCGTCATAGCAGGCGACAAGCAAGCCATAAAACGGCAGGTTATGTACGAACTCAAGAAAAGCAGTTTTCAGCTTTTCAAAACTACCCTCGTAATTAGCGAGGTGGTCCCTGTCAATATTCGTCAGAACCGACACCATCGGTTGTAAATGAAGGAATGAAGCATCGCTCTCATCGGCTTCTGCCACCATGTATCTGCTTGCCCCTAATCGGGCATTAGACGCCGCACTGTTAAGAAGGCCACCAATGACAAAAGTTGGGTCTAGCCCTGCTTGTCCTAAAATTGACGCGACAAGACTCGTGGTTGTCGTTTTTCCGTGCGTCCCGGCGATTGCTATGCCATGCCTGTATCTCATCAACTCACCCAGCATTTCTGCACGGCGAACAACCGGTATACGGTTTGCGTTCGCCTCAACCAACTCGGGATTCGAATCGCGGATAGCCGAAGAAATGACAATCACATCAGCACCCGCAACGTTACGGGCATGGTGGCCAATCTGAATGGCGGCACCCAAAACTGCTAGCCTTTGTGTAACCGGGGTGTCAGACATGTCACTGCCAGAGATTCTGTAGCCCTGATTCAGAAGCACTTCTGCTATGCCACACATACCAGCGCCACCGATACCTACAAAATGAATGAGACTTATACGCCTCATCTCAGGCACGTCTATTGCCCCGCCTCTCGTGTCGGGCTTCAACGCTCCATCATTAGCAAGTCGCATCAGGATGCTCCTCCTGCAAGTTTCGCTGATGGAGAGCGAAGCGCTCTGGCTCTCTGCGCTTTGGGTCTTTTAGCAATGCCCTTGCTGTTTCCCGCATGCACTGCTGCTTCCCGGCTTTCGTATTCTATCCTCAGAAGCACAGCGATCAGCACACAACTAACGATCAGACTATTGCCTCCATAGCTTACCAATGGCAATGTTAGCCCTTTAGTCGGCAACAAGCCGATATTCACACCGATGTTGATCGTTGCCTGAACACCCAGAAGAATTGAGATTGCATAAGCAAGAAGCGCGTGAAACTCGAGTTCCAATCGCCGTGCATTACGACCAATCCAGATACCGCGGATTACCATACAAAAGAACAAAAAGATAAACAGCACGGCACCTAGCACGCCGTATTCTTCAGCGACAATAGAGAACAAAAAGTCTGTATGAGCTTCCGGTAAGAAAAACAGCTTTTGAATGCTGTTTCCCATTCCCAACCCAAACCATTCACCACGTCCAAACGCAATGAGCGCCTGAGTCAATTGGTACCCACTATCAAATTTGTGATCCCATGGATTCGAAAAAGTGGTCAGCCTTTCTAGACGATATGGCTGCCATTGTGCAATGACAATAGTGACAACAAACACAAGTGCGATCAGCGGCAAAAACCTGCTAAACGGCACACCCGCTAGAAAAATTGCTCCCATCATTGCAGCCATGATGACTACGGAGGCGCCAAAGTCTGGCTGCATGAGAAGCAGACCTACCATCAAACCAAGGACGACCAAAGGTTGGACAAAAGCGGAAACCGTCGTTAACACCTCTTCCTTACGCCTAACCAGATAACCGGCGATATAGACTGCGCTAAAAAACTTAACAAATTCGGAGCCCTGAACGGTAAAAAATCCGAGTGATATCCAGCGAGTACTACCATTTACCTTATGCCCGATACCCGGAACTAGCACCGCTATCAACAAGACAAAGCTGACCAGCAGCAAAACCATATCCAGTCGTTGCCAGGCTCGAATGGGCACCATCAGAGCACCGGCGGCAACTGCCAGACTGATGCAAAGATAAACAACATGTTTAATTAAAAGATGGAGAGAGCTGCCGTACGTTCTGGCCGCAACTTCAGTTGAGGCCGACCCAACCAGCAGAACACCTGCAAAGAGGAGAAGCGACGCGATTCCAGCCACGTATGGATCCAAAGGAAACGCCTTGTTTGCCAGCCCATTCATCAATTCATTCCCTGAACAAGACTACGAAACCTTTCACCACGGGCCTCGAAATTTTCGAACTGATCAAAACTGGCACATGCCGGCGAAAACAAAACGATATGATCAGTATTTGAGGCGGTGGTGCTTGCAGCCACTGCAACTTTTAGCGCCTCGTCGAGTGTCGATACCCGTGTTGCCGAACATCCCTGAAAGCTTCGTTCCAGTATTCGCCCGTCTTCACCATATATAACAACTGTTGCCTTATTATCTATCAGCGCATCTCTCAGAGCAGAGAAGTTGGCGTCCTTGGTCTGGCCTCCAATTAGCACAGTCAGTGATTCACTTGTGCCGGCAAAACCTTTTATCGCGGCTATCGTTGATCCGGGGTTTGTGGACTTCGAATCATTTATAAACGTTGTCCCATCTAGCTCCGCTACTAGTTCGCAACGGTGAGGTAACCCTGGGAAACTTGCGAGGGTCGCGGCAATCACCTCTTCTGCTACGCCCAATCGCTCAGCGATCGCAATTGCCGCCAATGCATTTTCGGCATTGTGACTGCCTCGCATCGAAATTCTGTCACAATTCAGAATCCTTCTTTTACCCTGGCAAAGAAAAGTTCCTTCGGAGTCGGTTCGAATACCATAGCTTTGAGAATCAGCCGGGCGTTGCCCACTAAAACTGATCAGTTCGGTGGCGTCATCAAAAGAGAAATCAAAATCCAGATCATCATTTTTTACCGCTATGTTCGCGTTGGAATAAATACTTGCCTTGGTTCGGTAGTAATCCGTATCACTCTCATATCTATCAAGATGGTCCGGCGACAGATTTAGCACCGTTGCTAACTCACACTTTGCATCGGCAATGGTTTCAAGTTGATAGCTAGAAAGCTCCAGCACGTAAATATCACAATCGAGATCAATCAAATCCAAACAGGGAGTACCGATATTGCCACCTACACCCACTTTAAAACCGGCGTTTTCAAGCATTTCTCCCAGCAGGGCCGTGACAGTGCTCTTACCATTGGAGCCGGTAATCCCAACTACTGGTACAACAGTCTGTTTCAGGAATATATTCACATCACCATTAACACCAATACCGTCAGATATAGCTTGCTGAATGGAGCGAGTCGACAGGGGTATTCCTGGACTCACGATAAGTTCATCAATTTCCTGAGGACTAAACCTCGTGTCTTCTTCAAGTTGTGAAAACGCAACTTCGGGATCCAGTCTACGTAGCTGAGAGAGCAACCCAGGTTGAGACTTGGCATCCATCACGCTGAAAGGAACACCCAACGTTGAAAAGTAACGCGCACAGGAAAGGCCGGTTTTTCCTAAACCCAAAATCATCTTCCTGATCTTCTTGTCATTTGAGACATGCGTATTAGAAACATCTCCGTTAGTGTTCACTAAAATACTTCTCGACCACGGCATAGTCGCTGTACGGTAACTTCTGCCCGTTTACTTCCTGATAGGGTTCATGCCCTTTACCGGCGATCAACACCAAATCGGCGGGCTTCGCTTTTTTCAGCGCCTGCACAATTGCTGTCGCACGGTCTACTTCCACCGTAATTCTGTTATTGCCGGCAATTCCAGCGACTATGTCTTCAACTATTTCTGCTGGATTCTCTGTTCGAGGATTATCACTTGTCACAAAAGCATGGTCCGCTATACGTACAGCAACTGCACCCATTTGAGGTCTTTTTCCCTTGTCACGATCACCCCCACAACCCATTACACAATACACCGCGCCGTCAGCGTGTTGCCGGGTCGCTAAAAGCGCCTTTTCCAAAGCGTCAGGGGTATGTGCGTAATCGATAACTACTGTAGGCTTGCCCTCACAGGCCAACAAGTCCATGCGGCCTTTCACATTATTTAACTGACTAACCGTGAGTAAAGCTTGCGCAAAGGGCACGCCCTCAACCAGCAAGGTAGATACAACCGCCAGTAGGTTGCTCAAGTTAAATCCGCCTAAAAGTTTGCTCTCTAGTGGCAAAGCATGACCCTGATAGGTTATTAAGGCTGCAACACCTGTTCTTTTGTATTCAATCGAGTCGCAGTACACATCAGCATCAGGCCGCTCCAAGGAAAAGGTGATACAGCCGGTGCCGCTGCCTATCGATGGTTCATTCATTTGCCGACTCGGAATTTCTAGCCGCGCTATCATTTCATTTGCGAGCGCCTCGCCGAATTCATCATCTAGGTTTATCACGGCGTGCTTCAGGTCGGGCCATTTGAACAGCTGTTTCTTTGCCTCCTTGTAGTGGTCGAAATCACTATGGTAATCAAGATGATCGCGGCTGATATTGGTAAAAATGGCTGTCTCTATTCTCGTACCGTTGAGTCGACCCTGAACCAATCCGTGGGATGAAGCTTCAAGACATACTGCATCCGCTCCTTTTCCTCTCATTTCAAATAACATTCGCTGAAGATCGACGGCATCCGGTGTTGTCATGCCGACATCCTCAAGATCACTATTTAGCCCAGCGCCTAGCGTACCGACGACGCCACAGGGCTGCTGTAATAGTGACAAAGCCTGGGCCACGTAGTGACTCACCGATGTTTTGCCGTTAGTACCTGTTACCGCGATAACTTTAAGGCTTTTTGAAGGCTCTTGATAAAAACGTGATGCGATCATTCCCTTATGCGCAGACAGGTCCCGCACCTCAAAATCATTACCGCAGACTGACCGATAGGGTGATTCGCACAAAACAGCCGCTGCAGTACCTGCGACATTATTCACGAACTGCCTTCCGTCCACTTGATCACCTCTGGTGGCCAAAAACAGATCTCCAGACTTTACTTTTCTAGAATCGTACGCAATGCCACTCACCGAGATTGCTGGCAAGTGATGATCGGGCAGAAGGGAGTTAAGCATCGCTTGCACCTAGGCCGCCTTATCTAAGTAGTTCGGAGTGACATTCAGAAGGCGCAGCGCACCAGCCATCACCCTAGAAAAAACAGGTGCAGCGATCGCACCACCACCGTATTGGTCGCCCTTTGGCTCATCTATCATGACAATGCCCACAAGTCGCGGCGATTCGGCAGGCGTCATTCCCGCGAAGAAGGCAATGTGCCTTGTGTCATCGTAACCTGCTTTACCCACTTTTCTCGCTGTGCCCGTTTTACCAGCGACAGAGTAGGCTTCCATTGATGCCTTGCTACCCGTACCGCTTTCAGCAACCCGCTGTAACATCTTGATTAAATCCGCAGCGACCGCCCGCGACATGACCCGCTGGTCATCCATAGGGCTGCGCCCAACCAGAGACAACGGCCGCTTGATACCCCCGGACGCGATTGTTAAATAAGATGCCGCGAGCTGAACAGGGGTCACCTGAAGACCATAGCCATAGGCAAACGTAGCCCGCTCAATATCTTTCCAGCGACGGTGACTTGGCAGAAATCCACTACTCTCACCGAGCACGCCGATACCGGTACTTTCACCAAAACCTACCGAGGAAAACATGTTCCAGATCTCGTACTCGTCAAGACTCAAGGCAAGCTTGGTAATTCCTACCTGGCTGGATTTTTCGATAATGCCACCCAAATCCAGCTCACCATAATTGGCAGGATCGGGAATTGTCTTCGCACCAACCTTTATAAACCCCGGATGCGTGTCAACCACCGAATTCTTGGTGTATTCACCCGATTCCAAAGCTACAGCAACAGTAAAAGGCTTCACCGTGCTGCCCGGTTCAAATATATCGGTTACAGCTCTATTTCTTACCGCACTAAGGTCCAAATTGGTCCTATTGTTGGGATTAAAAGAAGGTTGGTTGACCAACGCTAGGATTTCTCCAGTCTGAACATCAAGAATCACGACAGAACCAGCTTTGGCATTGAAGTAGGAAATAGCAGACTTCAACTCACGATAGGCCAGATATTGAATACGGAGGTCTACACTCAACTCTAGATTCTTGCCTGGTTGAGCTTCAGACACGGGCATGATGTCTCTGACTATATCGCCATAGCGGTTTTGGAGTACTTTCTTCTTGCCAGGCGTACCTTTTAACCATTCATCAAAAGACAGCTCTATCCCCTCCTGACCTCTGTCATCGATATCAGTAAAACCAACAAGGTGGGCGGTCACTTCTCCACCCGGGTAATAACGGTGATATTCTCTTTCCGAGTAGACCCCCTTGGTTTTTAATGCAAGTATTTCATCTGCTACCGCCGGTGGGAGATGACGACGCAAGTAGATAAACCCTTTGCCTTTATTCCTTTCGATCTTCGCTCTGAACTCATGAGTCGGCACTTCAAGCTTTTGAGCAAGCTCATCTATAGAAGCATCTGCTTTGAGCAACTCTTTCGGTTTTGCCCACAAAGAAACCACGGGCGAACTGATCGCCAACGGTTTTCCTCTTCTATCCTGGATCATTCCCCGATGAGCATTTATGCGTTTGATGCGAATTGTTCTTGCATCACCTTGATCCTGCAAAAAGTCGTTATCAACCACATTCAGGACAATAACTCGGGCACACAGCGTCACCGTGACAACCACAAAAAATGCGATCATTAAATAAAGCCGAATAGCATCAATTTTTCCAACAAGCTTATCCAATTGACCTACCTTTTAACCTGTTCCAATTGAATCTCGTTAAGTCCTGATTCTCGATCAATCAAAACAAGATCCTTTGCCGAGGGCGTTTTCATCCCGAGTTTATTCCTAGAAACCTCATCAACCCTTGCGTAACCAGCCCAAGCACCCTGCTCTAACAAAAACCTTTCGTAATCGCTATCAAGCAAATCCCGCTCCTTCTCTAAATCTTGCAGTTTTGAATACTGCACCCTTGTCAAATGAGCCGAGTAAATAACACCCACCGCGGAGACTCCTATCAGGATAACGAGCCCAACAACTTGCAGCTGCTGCCATTGGAACAGCCATACAAACAATTTGACTAGTGGTGAATTTTTCATACGTCATTTACAACTTTTCTGCTATGCGCATAATTGAGCTACGTGATCTTCTATTTCGCATTACTTCTTCAGCTGAGGGCTTTGCAGCTTTTCCGACCAACTTCAAAGTTCGCTCTATCTCGCTATCCCTAATTGGCAACTTATCCGGCAACTTTTCTCCTCTGGCGAGGTCTCTCATGTACCTTTTTACAATCCTGTCTTCAAGAGAATGAAAACTGATTACCACAAGTTTTCCACCCGGGTTTAATACCTTAACCGCAGCTTTCAGTCCCGCTTCCAAATCCGATAATTCCTGATTAATGTAAATCCGAATTGCCTGAAAAGACCGCGTAGCAGGATGCTTGTTAGGATCTTTTCGTGGCGTACCTTCTTCGATAATGTCGACAAGCTGACGAGTTGTTTCTATCGCCTTGCTTGCTCGCGCAGCGACAATCTGGCGGGCGATTCTTCGTGAGAATTTTTCTTCGCCATACTTCCACAACACATATGAGATATCTTTCTCATCCGCAGTCATTAACCACTCAGATGCAGTCTGACCAGACTGTTGATTCATCCTCATATCCAGAGGACCGTTTTGACTAAAACTGAAACCACGCGTCGATTCATCTAGTTGCGGAGACGAAACTCCGAGATCCATCAGGACGCCATCAACCTTCTCTATACCCTCATCGCAAAGAAACACAGCAAGATCGCAAAAAGATCCCTGTCGAATCAAAACACGGTCATCACTCCCCAATTGGTTTCGAGCGTGCTCGATCGCAACCAAATCCTTGTCTATAACAAGTAGTCGGCCACTGCTATTTAGCTTCTTCAGTATTTCAGCGCTATGTCCACCTCGACCATAGGTGCAATCCACAAAAACACCTTCGGCGCTTGTGACCAATGCTTCAACCGCTTCATGTCTTAACACCGTTTCATGCTGGGTAGACATCGAGCTAATTCCTGTTGTCATGCTTCGGCACCTCAGGCCCAACACGGTATCAACTACAAATGGAAATTCAGTAACTCTGGTGGATCTTCTTCGTCTATCTCACTTTCCGCCAGCCAGCTTGCTCTACAAGCGTCCCAGTGCGACTCATTCCATAACTCAAATCTATTAGTCTGCCCCACTAGCGTGGTTCGTTTTTCTAATCCTGCATAGTTTCTCAAGGGGGGCGTGAGTTGGAGCCTGCCACTGGCATCCAGCTGAATGTCTGTCGCATGACCTACCAACAACCGCATAAAAGCACTGGTTTTCTTGTGCATACTCGGTAATGCCAGCGTTCTTCTCTGAACATCTTCCCACTCGGGCTTCGGATATATAAGCAAACAGGTTTCCCGGGTATCTATTGTCACGACCATTTCCCCGTTACAATGCTTCACAAGCTCGTCGCGCTCTTTCTTCGGCATCGCTATGCGACCCTTCGCGTCGAGACTTGGATTATTAATACCGTGAAAATTCACAATTACTTCGCCTGAGTTCGCTCATTTGATCAACGAGGAGAAAAGATAACGAAAATCGCACACTCGGATACTGATGTTCAGCCAATATACGGTTGTGACTCCCAATAACTCCCACAAAAACACACAATTACCCACCTTTCTTCACTGTGCACCTTATGAATGGGGAGACTGCTTGTCAATAGAGGCAAAACCGGCATTTGTCTTTAAAACACAAGGACTTAGCAGATTTTGAGCGAACGAGATTAACTACCGGGATAAATCACGATTTAATACATTGAGATACTTTCGATACTTAAAGTGGTTTGTTAAGTAATAAGCAAACGGCGCAGGTATAGACCGAATTAGAATATAAAACGAGGTTTATATAACCTAAAGAATAGAGAGTTGACCGATAAGCCGGGTTCTGTCGTGGACAATCATTCATCTGCGATACATGTCGCCATGTACCTGAAGCAACCTACCCGAATCCAATTGCGGGCCGCAACCACAGATTCCTATTTGGTTTTGCTCCGAGTGGGGTTTACATTGCCACGCTCGTTACCGACCGCGCGGTGCGCTCTTACCGCACCATTTCACCCTTACCGACAAAGTCGGCGGTATATTTTCTGCTGCACTTTCCGTGGACTCACGTCCCCCAGGCGTTACCTGGCACTCTGCCCTATGGAGCCCGGACTTTCCTCTGCTACCATTTGATAACAGCGATTGCCTAGTCAACTCTCCATCGAAGGTTACACTTCTGACGTACAATGAACAACGCATTTTGCTTCGTTGTCATGGACCACTTAGCTTAACGTTTTTCCTTCAGAGCAATCTCATAAAACACTTTCTTGCTGACACCGGTTAACTGATGTGCGACTTTTGCCGCCTTACCTGGCGGAAGCTCAAGCAAAAGTGTACGCATCAAAGCAGCTTCATCATAGAACTCGGGTTTTTCACCTATTCCGTCAAGGATGACGACAAATTCTCCGCGCTGCGTAATTTCGTTCTTTTCAAGCGCCGAGGTCGCTTCGGCGAGAGAACCTTGCCAAAATGTTTCGTAGTGTTTGGTTATTTCTCTTGCAATCATCACCCGGCGCTCTTGCCCAAAAGCCTTCCCCATCGCCGTAATCGTTTCTGTGATGCGATGTGGTGCCTCGTAAAAAACCATCGTTCTGGTTTCTGAATTCAGCGTTTCCAACACCCGCTGACGGGCCACCGTTTTTGAGGGCAGAAAACCTTCAAAACAGAATCGATCGGTAGACATACCACTAACAGAAAGCCCGGCAACAGCCGCGCTACAACCGGGCACAGGGACAACCGAAATATTTTTAGCTCGCGCATCTCGCACTAACCGATATCCTGGATCTGCAATAAGGGGCGTACCCGCATCGGAAATTAGAGCAATGGATTTATTTTCCTCTAATAGTGCCACCAGACCAGCTGACGATTCTGTCTCGTTATGTTCATGATAGCTCAGCATGGGTGTCGAGATATCGTAATGCACTAACAACCTCTTACTGTGCCGGGTGTCTTCTGCCGCAATATAATCAACATTCTTCAATACAGACACAGCCCGATACGTCATATCTTCCAGGTTACCAATCGGCGTCGCAACGACATAAAGTACGCTCATATAACTCTTCCATCGGAATCGGAGGTAAACCTATACATAATCGTGACACAATCCTACAGCGGGTTGAAATCAAATAGGTTAGGATAGGCCTGAACAAACGAAGATTTTACACTATGTTCCACCACTATCCCTCTTATGCTTGTTTGGGTGTGAAAAATTACTTTCACTGTGTTGTTCGCGCAGCAACCGTGCTGTCTCTGGCACTTTTCCTGTCATCCTGCGCAACAGAATCGGGCACTCAAAATACTCGTCTTGTTGAACGCACCGACCCCGACGACATTCTAGAGACCAAAAGCCTTAGAGACATTGAAACCCTGTTGATTCAAGCCGACCAGAGCGAACCCAGCAAAGCCAGGGTCTTAAGATTGTATGCAGCGGAACTCGCTCTGCTTAAGACGGAAGACGCTGCTCGCGCAAGAAAAATCGCCGACTTGATCGTCAATGACTTCTCTCCAGAACTCCTCAAACGATACTTCCTTGTCCAAATCAAAATAGCGCTACTGGAAGGTGAGCCCAGAAAAGCACTCGAAGTGCTCGCGGAGCCTCGACTGCTGGCAGCCCCCTTGAGAAAAAGCCACCAACTTGAGGTCGGAAAGCTGCGCGCGCAGGCCTATTATCAGTCCCGCAGCTATCTTGCTAGCGCAAGGGAACGCATTTTTTACAACAAATTTTTGACGCTAGATCAGCGTGCAGAAAATCACGAGTTGATATTTTCAACCCTAATGGAAATCCCAACCAAGAGCCTTGCAACGCAAGCAGAGAAGGCGATAACCAGCGACCTTCGGGGCTGGCTTGCTTTGGCTACGATGACTAAACAGTTTCAGAATAATCCGCTACAGCAATACGAAGCACTCTCTAATTGGCAAAGGGTTTGGGGACAACATCCAGCATCAATACAATTACCTTTGAGTTTAAGTATTTTAACCCAAGTCATCTCGAGTCAGCCCAAAAGCATTGCGCTACTATTACCTACCAACGGCCCACTTGGACCATTTGGTCGAGCAATAAGAGATGGCATCATCGCCTCGCACTATCATCAAAACGGTAAAGCAGAGATACGCGTCTACGACACCTCGAAACAAAATGTGCTTGACCTGATAGACCGAGCTGCCGTCAATGGCGCCGAATTGATTATTGGCCCCCTTGACAGAAACAACGTCAACACGCTGGCATTACAATCAAGCTTGCCAGTGCCTGTACTTGCGCTCAACCGAAGCATCGAGCAGGCGAAGAGCAATGATATTTATCAATTTGGCCTAGCGCCTGAAGATGAAATGATTCAGGTTGCCGACCAAGCTTTCTCGGACGGCAACAAAAAGGTACTCGCTTTGTTCCCCGACAGTGCCTGGGGTAATCGCAACTTTGAAACCTTCAAAAACCATTGGCTGGAGCTAGGAGGCACTATCGTCGACTCATCTTCTTATTCTAGCCAAAAAAGCTATGCCGACTTGGTCAAGTCACTACTGAACGTTGACGAAAGCGAACTCCGGTCCACCGACCTTAGACGTATTGTCGGAAAGCGCTTTGAATTCACGCCCAGAAGACGACAAGATATCGACTTTATTTTTCTGTTAGGAGACCCTGCACAAGCCCGAGGCATCAACCCTACGCTTGCTTTTTTCTATGCTGAGGATATTCCGGTTTATTCAACTTCCCACGTTCATGAACTAGACGACTCAAAAATCGATTCTATCGACCTCAACGGCATTCGTTTCTGTGATATTCCTTGGAAGATAGCTGAAGGTGATCCAGTTCAACTGTCAATCAAGGCAGCCTGGCCACTGTCTCAAGCCCAGATGGCGCCATTTTTTGCCCTCGGCGTAGATGCGTATAGCGTTTATCCACGCCTCGAACAACTCAAGAAAATCAGGACCAACAAGATTTTTGGATCAACGGGTGTGCTTCAGCTTGATAAAAACAACATCATCACTCGCAAGCTTATGTGGGCACAATATCGAAACGGTGAGGTGACGACCGTGCCAATGATCCTCGATGCAACCTAGTCGCTACCTATGACAAATGAATGAATCTACGGTCAGAATAGGACAAAGTGCAGAAGCTGACGCCTGGCGATATCTAGCTTCAAAGGGTTACGAATTGATTGAAAAAAATTTCAGCTGCCGTGCGGGCGAAATTGACCTGATTGTAAGAGATGACAAGACATTAATATTTGTTGAGGTCAGGTTTCGACAGAATTCATTGCATGGCAGCGGAGCTGAGACAGTGACATCGGCGAAGCGAAGACGGATAATCCGCACCGCAGGTTATTTCCTGCAATCAAACCCTGATGACGGTGACAGGGATTTTAGATTCGACGTAATCTCTATGAGCCCCACAATTGACTGGATTCAAAACGCCTTTACATTAAATGATTGACCTGTTGTACAAAATAGATTTTATCGGAACAACGAAGAGACAACCTATGAAATTATATCGCTACCTATTGCTACTAACACCATTGTTAATCTTGCAGGGTTGTTCCAGTGTTACCGGCCCAACCTCTGAAGACTACGGTAAACGCACGCTGGGAACAGTGTTGGACGACCAGGGGATAGAGTCCCGAGGGAAAGCCAATATTCGAGCTGCACACGAAAAACTAAAAAAAGCGCATATTAATATCACCTCGTTTAACGGCATGGTTTTACTGACGGGTCAAGTTGAGTCGGACGAAATCAAGAGTATTGCCGCTGCCTCAATCAAAGACCTTCGGAAGGTTCGGACAGTCCACAATGAGCTCGAAGTCGCTGGGCCAACATCGATGATGGCGAGAACCAATGATTCCTGGCTTTCGGCCAAAGTTAAAACAGCGCTGCTTTCCTCAAGCAAAACAGAAGGCGGCAGGATAAAGGTCGTGACTGAAAATAGTGTTGTATACCTGATGGGTTTGCTCACCCGCAGCGAAGCAGAGGCCGCGGTTGAAAAGACGCGCAAGGTATTTGGAGTTCAAAAGATTGTAAAAGTGTTCGAGTACATCAATTAAGTCACCCTCTCAGCATAGAAGCGGAGGCCGCCGATGGTAACTACTTCACAACCTTTAGCGCCGGAGGGCCTGCCTTTTTATTGGGCTGGGGTGGCGGTTCAGGGTTTGCTTCTTCACGGGGAAACCACATCCCCTCACCATTCTCTTTAGCAACAATACCCAAAACCGCTTCCATAGGTGCAAAAATCTCGTGGGGAACGCCGCCGAACCGACCGCTGAAAGCGACATGTTCATCGGCGATCACGAGATCTCTGATTGCCATCGGACCAATATTTAGGACAATTTGACCATCTTTTACATAGTCCATTGGTACAGACGTGTTGCTAGCGTGCGCGTCGACGATCAGATAGGGCGTACAGTTGTTATCAAGGATCCACTCGTTTATTGCCCTGAGAACGTAGGGCACAGAGGAACTCATCGTCATGGTAGTTGCTCTATCTTTCTCATCAGACATCTGTGCTTGGGATACCTTTTCTCTAATCTTTCAGCCGTTAGTCTCGCATGTCCAGCTCAGCTTCAGACAAACTCGCCTGAAACGAATCTCTTTCGAACATTCTGTCCATGTAATCGAGAATTGGTTTACCTTGCTTTGGCGGTAATTCAATGCCGAGTACAGGTAAACGCCAAAGAATCGGTCCGACACAACAATCTACAAGTGTGAACTCTTCGCTCATAAAGAAAGGCTTGCCGTCAAATATAGGCGCAATAGTAACGAGGCTTTCCCGCAACTCCTTTCGTGCACGATCGATCACGGTATCTTTGGATTTTCCAGCCATGATCGTGTCAACCGCTGTGCACCAGTCACGCTGAATGCGGTGCACAAATAGCCTGCTCTGGGCTCTGGCAACAGGGTAAACAGGCAGTAAGGGTGGGTGAGGAAACCGCTCATCCAGATACTCCATAATGACCTGTGATTGGTACAAAACCAGCTCACGGTCAATAAGTGTCGGCAGGCTATTGTATGGGTTTAGGTCCGTCAGATCCTCCGGAATGTGGGCAGGGTCGACGTCGATAATTTCTACCGCGACGCCTTTCTCTGCCAGCACGAGTCGTACCCTTTGGCTGTAATGATCATTTCCATCGGAATAAAAAATCATTGATGAGTGTTTTGCAACGACCCCCATCTATTCACCTCTCAATTGTTATATTTCTAACGAACCCATCACAATTCCGCAATTTGGCACGACTCCGTGATGAAAAATAAAGTTAACCCATTTTCGCAACGAACCCATCATTACTGATGGGTCCAGGTTAACCGCTCTGGCTAAAAAGTCTGACTAGCTTTCTCTGTGGAACTCTTTGTGATATTCCCGACCTAACAACCACGTAAACACGTAGAAGAAAGCCAGAAACAACAGGACGTACCAACCAATACGCGTTCGATCAATTCGTGCTGGTTCGCCAATGTAGAACATAAAGTTAGCCAGGTCATATATCACCTGATCATATTCTGCGGTCGTCAAGCTACCCGTACCCTCAACCTTCTCTAATGGGCTGTAGCCTCGGCGAACCAGTTCTTCACCGCAAACCTCCTCTCGAATGAATTCATTCGTCAGCGGGTCACGCATATCACCACCGTTCGGCGCGACCTGAGGCACTTGCTTGCAAGTCTTGATCTGCATACCCTGCAGATCAAGCAGGACATGCGGCATACCAACATTCTCATACACCAGATTGTTCATGCCAAAAGGGCGAGAATCATCACGATAGAATGTACGTAGATAGGTATATAACCAATCCGGCCCACCTTTAAGATTACTATGAAGCGTCAGATCTGGCGGTGAAGCCCCGAACCAATTTCTCGAACTTTCGGCGCTCATCGTATTTGTCATCAAATCGCCGATTCGGGTATCTGGATCAAACACCAGATGTTTCAACATCAAGTTTTCAGGAATACCGAGATCTTCAGCGGTACGCTTGTATCTTTGATACTCAAGAGAGTGGCAACCCATACAGTAGTTCATATAGGTTTTTGCCCCGCGCTGCAGAGAAGCCTGATCATGTATGTCCGGCTCTATATGGTCCAATGGATAACCTGCGTCTGCGGCGACGCATGACAATGAAAACAGGCAACTGGCCCACGTTAGAACGGCAAGCCCAATGACTTTTTTTCTCAAGTTAGGTAGTCGTCTGATCATTTCATCGTCACCCTGTCTGGCACCGGCTTCGTCTTCTCAACACTGGTATACCAGGGCATCAACAGGAAGTACGCGAAGTAAATCATTGTACAGATTTGCGCCAGTAAGGTTTTAACAGGTGTCGGATGGACGGTTCCAAGATAACCTAGTATAAAGAATGAAATCACAAATGAAGCGAGCGCTAACTTACTCGCAATACCCTTGTAACGCATCGACCTTACAGGAGACTTATCAAGCCAAGGCACAGCAAACAAGATCGCTATTGCACCCGCCATCACTACAAGTCCCCAGAATTTCGCGGTCATACCAAACAACGGGAACGTCGCAGCTCGAAGCATCGAGTAAAACGGTGTGTAGTACCAAACTGGGGCAATTAACTCTGGCGTCTTCAGAGGATCCGCCGGCGTGTAGTTCGGATGTTCGATCAGATACCCACCGCCATCGGGATAAAAGAACATCACAGCGCAAAATACGATCAGGAACAACACAATTCCAGGCAAATCGTGACCAATCGTGTAATAGGGGTGGAATGGAATGCCGTCGACAGGCTTGCCGTCTTTATCCAGATTCTTTTTGATATCTACCCCGTCTGGGTTGTTTGAGCCCACTTCGTGTAGTGCAAGTATGTGCAGAACAACCAGCACAAGCAGTACGATTGGCACAGCCACTACATGCAATGCGAAGAATCTATTCAGAGTGACACCAGACATGTTGAAGTCACCGCGAACCCATACCGCGATTTCTTCTCCGTAGACCGGAATAGCGCCCGCTAGAGAGACAATCACCTGTGCTCCCCAGTAGGACATGTTGCCCCAAGGTAGCAGATAACCGAAGAACCCTTCGGCCATCAAAGCCAGATAAATAAACATACCAAAAACCCAAATTAGCTCACGAGGCTTTTGATAGGAGCCATACATTAGCCCCCTGAACATATGCAGGTAGACAACGACGAAAAACGCCGAGGCGCCGGTCGAGTGCATATACCTAAGCAACCAGCCATACTCCACATCTCGCATGATGTACTCAATCGAGCGAAAGGCTTCTTCGCCGGTGGGCACGTAACTCATTGTTAACCAGATGCCGGTCAGCAACTGGTTGACCAATACAACAAACGCCAAAACACCAAAAATGTACCAAAAATCAAAATTCTTTGGCGCATAGTACTTTGACATATGCTTTTCGTAAGTCTCTGTGACAGGTAATCTGTCGTCGACCCACTGCATGACATTTTTAAACTGCTGTTCGATAGTCGCCACTATGCAGTACCTCCGTCTTCTCCAATCACAATGACAGATTCACTTTCGTAATAATGTGGTGGGACAGGCAGATTAGTCGGCGCGGGCACACCTGAATATACTCGGCCCGCAAGATCAAACTTTGAACCGTGACACGGGCAATAGAATCCTCCGACCCACTCAGCATCAAATTCCTGAGGCGCTATCGCTGGTCTGAATTTCGGCGAACAACTCAGGTGAGTACATATGCCAACCAGAACAAGAACCTCAGGACGAATTGACCGGGTTTCATTCTTTGCATATTGAGGTTGTTGAGCTATTTCATCTGAATCAGGGTCTGCCAGACGGTCGTTCTGACTATTCAATTTTGCCAGCTGTTCTTCAGAACGTTTGACAACAAATACAGGCTTGTCTCGCCAAGCAGGTATTGGACCGACAATTTCGCCCGGTACCAGCTTACTGATATCAATTTTTATTGGCGCGCCTGCGGCCAATGCTTTTGCGCTAGGATTCCAGGAGCCAAGAAAGGGTACCGCGACCCCAACTACACCTGCTGATCCGACTACAGAGGTTGCGCCAATCAAAAAATTGCGCCTCCCCACGTTCATGCCGTCATTACTCACGACGTTCACTACCTCCAATTCTAAAACTATTCATTAGCATATTTAGGGAACCCCCTTTAGTCGCTTAAACGTCACTAGAACCGGGGTTCTCAGGGCCTTTGGCGACTAGCTAAAAAGCGAGCGAATACTACCACATAACCAAACGAAAATGTTGCTTTACACACCCTTTTTCACGCAAAAGCCCTCTGCAGGAGAGGGCTTTTAAGGATCCACTCTGACTTTCAGTCAAAAGTGGTGACTCGCGCGGCTTTACGCCTCATCAAGCAGTCGAATAGAACTGCCAGACAGATTAACGCTTGGAAAACTGAGGTTTCTTTCGCGCTTTACGTAAACCCACTTTCTTTCGCTCAACCACACGCGCGTCTCGGCTCACAAAGCCGGCTTTACGCAGAGATGGACGTAATGTTTCGTCGTATTCCATGAGGGCACGGGTTATGCCGTGGCGAATAGCGCCGGCTTGGCCGAAGCCTCCACCACCACGTACAGTCACGTGTAGGTCAAATTTGTCTTTCAACTCAACAAGTTCAAGCGGCTGGCGAACGATCATTCGCGCTGTCTCACGACCGAAGTAATCGTCCAGAGGCTTGCTATTGACAACAATTTTGCCTGCGCCTGCGGTCATAAAAACCCGGGCTTTCGCTGACTTTCTTCTTCCTGTTCCGTAATACTGCGTCATAACTTAACCTTTTTACGATAGCTCAAGCATTTGAGGTTGTTGAGCGGAATGCGGATGTTCTGAACCCGCGTAAACTTTTAGCTTGTTCAGCATGGAATAGCTGAGCTTGTTTTTAGGCATCATACCTTTCACAGCCGACTGAATCGCACGCTCTGGCGCTTTGTCCATCAACTTATCAAAGGTAATTGACTTAATGCCGCCTGGGTACCCTGTATGATGATAGTACGTCTTATCAGTCTCTTTCTTTCCAGTCACGCGGACCTTTTCGGCGTTTATAACGACGATATAGTCACCAGTATCAACGTGAGGGGTGTATTCAGCTTTATGCTTGCCTCTGAGTCTGTTGGCGATTTCAGTTGCCATGCGACCCAGAACTTTGTCTGTAGCATCAATAACATACCAGCTATGGGTAGCTGTTTCTTTCTTAGCAGAGATAGTTTTCATTGCGTAACCGATTGTGTAACCGTAGTCATTATTAACCCCTTATCGACATAATGTGTGACGCAAAATTCTGCGTGCAAAGATACATTTGCGTGGGGAATTTGGAGCGCGAATCTTACCGAAGAGCCTTGGCTCGCGCAAGAGCGTTCGGCGTGTTTTTTTCCGCAAAGTCATTGTTGATGCTAGGGTTTGTGTTCTCTACCCAGATATTCATTCGATTGCATCTCCTGAAGCCTGCTTTCAGTTCTCTGGAACTCAAATTTCAGCCGCTCCCCCTGATAAATTTCAAGAATTGGCGATTCAGCGGAAATAATCAGTTTTACGCTGTGGTCATAAAACTCATCGACCAGACTAATAAACCGCCGTGCCGCATTTTCGCTTTTCTCCGTGAAGCAAGGCAGATTACTCACTAGCACCGTCTGATATAACATCGCTATCTCAATGTAATCATTCTGACTTCGCGGGCCGTCGCATATATCAGGAAAATCAAACCAAACCACCCCGTCGCCACAGAAACGCGTCTTTATCTCTCGACCTTCGATATCGAGCACGATATCCGCCTTACCTGCATCTGGGGACAGCGAGTTGAAGCTTTGGAGTAACACCTCATCTGCTTGACGATCTAGGGGATAATGATAAATCTCTGCAGATTCCAGCACGCGGAGTCGATAGTCGGTCCCCGAGTCCACGTTCAATATTTCTGTATTGACCTCGATCAGTGCGATAGCAGGTAAAAACTTGCTTCTCTGCAGTCCGTTTTCGTAAAGATTCACCGGCTCTACGTTCGATGTCGCAACCAGCGTTACCCCATTCTTGAACAAGACTTCAAGCAGCCCGGCAAGGATCATCGCGTCGGTAATATCACTGACAAAAAACTCATCAAAACATAGCACGCGATTTTTATCGGCAAAATCCAGTGCTATCTCTCTCAGCGGGTCTGCCTCTCCCTGAAGGTCAGTCAGTGCACGGTGCACATGCCGCATGAACCTATGGAAATGCATCCGCGATTTCTGTTCAAAGGGCAAGGAATCAAAAAAAAGATCCATCAAGAACGTCTTGCCCCGACCGACACCACCCCAAAAATAAAGCCCAGGGATCAATTCACGTTTTGGTTTGGCAAATAGCTTCGCTATTAACCCCGGTTCATTTTCTTGTTTGGTTAATGCTAGATACAGAGACTGAAGACGTTCCATTGCCTGCAACTGGGCAACATCTGACTGTATGTCGCCCCTCGATACCGCTGCTTGATAAAGATCCAGAGGTCCCATTGAGCGAGCTAACCCTGCACGCGCAATTCAGCTGATAGCGCATGTGCTTCTAAACCCTCGGTCCGGGCGATGATCGATGCCGCTCGATTAAGCTGAATTGCACCTTCTCTTGAACACCGGACTAGAGAACTTCGAACCTGAAAGTCGTAGACCCCAAGAGGCGACGCAAATCTGGCGGTACCGCTCGTTGGCAACACATGACTTGGACCCGCACTATAATCGCCAACCACCTCCGCGGTGTGCTTACCCACAAATACGGCGCCCGCATTTCGGACACCGGACAGCAATTCGTCAGGATCTTCGAGACATAATTCAAGATGCTCGGGCGCCATCTGGTTTATCAGAGTCAACGCCTCTTCATTTGATCTGACAAGGATCAGCGCCCCGCGGTCAGTCATCGCCTTATTGATGATATCGCCTCGCGCCATAACAGACATTCTTTCTTCAATCAGGGCCGCGACGTTATCAAGTAAAACGCTATCGGCAGAAATAAGTACTGACTGCGCGAGCTCATCGTGTTCCGCCTGAGCAAACATATCCATCGTCAACCATTCCGGATCAACACTGCTATCGGCCACAATGGCTATTTCCGAGGGACCGGCGATCATATCAATACCCACATCACCAAAGACAATAGACTTAGCTGTCGCGACATAGATGTTTCCCGGACCCACAATCTTATCGACTCTGGGCACAGTCTCTGTGCCATAGGCAAGCGCGCCAATCGCTTGGGCACCACCAATCGTAAACAGCCGATCAACCCCACACAGGTGGGCGGTTGCCAACAGAGACGGATTGATTTCTCCTCCAGGCGTTGGGACGGTCAAAATAAGCTCACCTACCTCAGCGACCCTTGCTGGAACAGCCGTCATGATAATTGAAGAGGGATAGGCCGCTTTTCCGCCCGGGGCGTAAATACCTACCCGCTCCATTCCTCGAACGAGCTGACCAAGCTGATTGCCTAATTCATCTTCGTAGGACCAGTCAACCTGATTGCCATAAGCTTCTTTTTGTTTCTGGTGATAACTGCGAACCCGCTCAATTGACTGACTAAGTGCTTCAAGCACAATCGGGTCTATGCTCTCAACGGCCGAGGCCATTTGTTGCTTGCTTATCTCCAGTTCGGCGAACGTCTCGGCACTCATACCATCGAATTTATTGCTGTACTCGAGTAGTGCTGCGTCACCATTGTCCTTTACGTTTTTGAGGATGGTACGCACATCGGTCAGGACATTCTCGTGGTTATCTTCCTGCACGGATAGCAGGGCTGAAAACTCCTCAGCAAACGATGCCGAAGAAGTTGATAGACGCCGCGGCGTCGAATTTTTAGGTATCGCCATTTGTCATTCACCAACCACAGCTGAGAGCTCATCAATCATGTTTTGCATTTTACGGTGTTTCATTTTCATGGACACTTTATTGACAATCAGTTGGGTAGAAATATCGGTTATGTGCTCCAGCGTCACAAGCCCATTTGCTTTTAACGTGTTGCCAGTTTCGACAATGTCAACTATGCGGTGGGCTAACCCCGTGATAGGCGCCAACTCCATCGCTCCATAGAGCTTAATTACATCGACCTGAATACCTTTCTCAGCATAAAACTGTTTGGCGGTTCTCTCATATTTGGTCGCAATTTTCAGTCTACTGGGTAAAGGTGGCTCATCTCTTAACCCTGCGACCATGATGCTGCACTGGCCAATTTTCAAATCCAGAGGCTGGTAGTAACCTTCTTCACCGTGTTCAAGCAAACTATCTTTGCCTGTCATGCCAAGATCAGCAATGCCGTGCTCAACATAAGTTGCAACATCTGCACCACGCAGCAAAACCAATTGTAAATTCTCCCGGTTAGTGTCGAATATCAACTTTCTGGAAGTTTTCATATCATCCAAAGGCTCGACACCTATTTTGGCCAACAATTCAAGTTGGGCGCTCAGGATTCGGCCACCCTTCGCGACCGCTAACGTTACATTTTGATTCACGATATTTTCTATTCCTGTTTTTACGAAGGACGCTTTAGCGTGCGAACGCTTCGCTCATCTCTCAGGCGCTCGGTATCCCGTTCATCTGGACTGGATTCGTTTGATTTTTGCACCAAGATTCTGAAGCTTCTCTTCCACCTGCTCATAACCGCGATCTATGTGATAGATACGATTGACGACCGTATCTCCATCGGCAATAAGCGCAGCAATAACCAAACTGACGGAGGCACGAAGATCATTCGCCATCACTGGCGCGGCCTGCAACACATCCACACCTTCTACAATAGCGGTGGTGTTATTTCCCTCCAAACGAATTTGTGCACCCATACGATTCATTTCATGAACGTGCATGAATCTGTTCTCGAAGATAGTTTCTTTCACTGTCGCAGTACCTTCAGCAATTGTATTCATCGCAAGGAATTGCGCCTGCAGGTCCGTGGGAAAGCCCGGGTACGGCGCTGTTACCAAACTCACGGCCTTTGGGCGCCGCCCTCGCATATCTAAGTCAATCCAGTCTTCACCAATCGTTACATCTGCACCTGATTCCCGTAATTTGCTAGTAACAACATCGAGATGTTCCGGAATCACATCACGCATTTTTACATGACCACCGGTAGCCGCCGCAGCAATAAGGTAAGTTGCTGCTTCAACCCGGTCAGCAATCACGTGATGGTCACAGCCACCCAGTGATTCGACGCCTTCTATCGTTATCGTATCTGTACCCTGCCCGGAAACCTTCGCTCCCATCGCATTCAGAAAGTCCGCCAGATCGATAATCTCTGGCTCACGTGCGCAGTTTTCCAGTACCGTTGTGCCCTCCGCAAGCGCTGCCGCCATCATGATGTGCTCGGTACCGCCCACAGTGCTCACATCAAAAATAAACCGAGCGCCTTTCAGACGTCCATTTACTCTGGCTTTGACGTACCCTTCCTTCATCTCAATAATGGCACCCAGCGCTTCGAGCCCTCTCAGATGCAAATCAACAGGACGCGGACCAATTGCACAGCCGCCCGGCAAAGACACTTCAGCCTCACCGTAATGTGCGAGCAGTGGCCCTAGTACCAGAAACGAAGCTCGCATCGTTCTCACCAAGTCATAAGGTGCGACGAAACTCTTGATCGTGTTTGCGTGAATTTCGATATTCATTTTTTCATCGACAACAACCTCCACGCCCATTGACACCAACAGCTCAATCATTGTTGTGATATCTCGAAGGTGCGGAACATTGCTGATTGTCACCGGCTCATTTGCGAGCAAGGAAGCGGCCAATATCGTCACTGCCGAGTTTTTGGCTCCCGAAGCGCGTAATTCACCTTCGAGGCACGCGCCGCCACTAATTAATAATTTATCCATTTATTCCTCGGCTATATTGAGTCAGCACTTTGTGCATAGCTAGTCTAGTTGTTTTCTTCCGGAGTCAGGCACTTCATGCTGACCGCATGGATTTCCCCAGAATTTATTTTTTCATTTAGAAAGCTGTAAACGAGTTGCTGTCTTTTTACTCTACTTAATCCGCTGAAGGCTTCGGAGACCAACATGAGTCCCAGCTTGTTACCCTCTGCTTGCATCGCAACGTCACATTCGCCCAGCCCTGCTTCTAACAGGCCTCGAATTTCATCTACGTCCATTTTAAACCTTAATCGTCAATCGGTTGGAAGCGGGAGATGATAACATGACATTGGCTATGTCCGGTCAGAATTAGATACTTGAACCGGAGAACCCTTCGAGCGATGAAGTTAGGCGAAATTGAAGAGCAGGATGTCCAAGGGACCGGTGAACCCATCGATTTCCAGTAACTTTGGCTTTAGATGCACAATCGAGAAAATTCCTTTCTTGGTTTGGGCAAAACGCTGGATCGGGACCTGCAATGCTATCACCGAGGCACACGATCAAAAAACCTTCTTTGACCTCGCCTGAATGTTACACGGGTCATCACGACATGATCTTTCAAATTGCTCGTGTTTGTCATAATGCGTGCGCGCTACCACTACAACATTCATTACGCCAGACGAAACCAGTCGCTGAAGACCGTTGAGCGAGCGACCCTTGCATTAAATGCCATAAACCACTTTAATTACACGTCTTTTCAACAGGCCATTCCAAGAGAAGTATGCTACTTCTAAGTTTCGCACTACTAGTGGGATTTCTCATCTTGTTCAAGAGTGCAGACTATTTTGTCATCGGCGCAGTAACAACAGCCAGAAATTTTCACATCTCTCCAATGATCGTCGGTTTAACCATCGTGGCCCTTGGCACTTCCGCGCCCGAAATTTTTGTGGCCGTGACCTCTTCACTGCAGGGAGAACCGGAACTCGCCGTTGGTAATGCGATCGGTTCGAATATTGCCAATATAGGCATGGTCCTGGGTATCACTGCATTAATCACTCCTCTCCCGTTCCGCGATGACATTCTCAAAAAAGACCTGCCCATCATGTTCCTCGTTACCCTGTGTGCAGGTGCCACTCTGGTAGATTTTCATCTAGGGTTCTGGGATGGGCTGCTACTGTTTGCTTGTCTTGCTACGTTTTTATACCGATTGGCGCATGAGCACTTGGCAAACAGGACAGCCGAAAGTGAAGCAGAGAATGACAAACCTCATGCTCAGCCTGAGTCTGCCGCTAATTACGAGCAGGAATACATCTCCGAACTCGATGAGATAACAGATATGAGCCAGCAAAAGGCCGTCTTAACGCTTATTTTGAGTTTGGTATTTCTTCTTCTCAGCTCTGAACTCCTGGTTTGGGCGGTTGTGAAAATTGCCCACCAGATGGGCGTGAGTGAATTAATCATTGGACTTACCGTTGTCGCCATTGGCACAAGTCTGCCGGAACTTGTCGTATCGGTGACCAGCGCGGTGAAAGGGGAAACAGATTTAGCGATAGGCAACATCGTCGGCTCCAATATATTCAATATGCTTGCGGTGCTTGCAATTCCCTGCTTACTCGCGCCCACCGAGATAGCAAGCAACGTTTTTTGGCGTGACTTTGGCTTAATGTTCGGTCTGACAGTACTGCTGGGATTTTTCGCATACGGCTTTTCAGGCCGTTCAAAAATATCACGCCCTGAAGGTGGTATATTGTTACTCGCCTGGCTCGGATACATTGGCTCCTTATATTTCGGTTTCTAGCCTGAGCACCAGAGAAATTTTGACATGGACAACATTTGATGGCCGCAAGCCGAGCCCTGATTATTCTGATTCTGACGTTTGCCGTCGCTTGGCTGGCGAGCTGGTTGATGAGCCGAGACGGAGCACCCGCAACACTAGACCCGGAAGCGAAAAATGAACCTGACCTTTATATGGTCAATGCCATCATTGATCAATATGATGAGCGGGGCCAACCAAAACATAAGATCAAGGCACTAAAACTTACCCATTATCCCGCCACAGATATCACAACTCTGGAGATGCCAAGGGTCAAGATTTACCTCGAAGACACCGCAAGCCCATGGGACATAGAGTCCAATTTTGGACGGCTGACGCCCAAGTCCAACAATCAGTCGTTGCCTAATCGTGAAGAGGAGGTTGTCGAGCTGTGGGAGCGTGTTTTCGCCCAGCAAACGAGGCTGTCTGGTGACTTCGTTAACATTAGGACAGAACAGATGACTGTTTATCCCGACAGGGACTATCTGGAATCACGTGTCAAAGTCTATCTCGACGACCAATCAGGGCGCACCACCGCGGGTGCTATGAATGCCTATCTCGAGCAGACTCGTTACGAATTCTTTACTAATAACATCCAGCGAGTGAATACTATTTTTATTCCAGAGGTGAAACGTCTTATCGAATAGAGGACGTTGCCAAAACAGGTTACACTGCACCTTCAATTTAGCGAAGCAACTGTCCAGTGTCACGACCTTCAAAACTTATTATCTTCATGCTTGGATTGCTATGCGCCACACATCAGGCCCTAGCACTCAAATCTGACCGGGAACAACCGATTAGAATTCAGGCAAACAATGGCGTCATCGACGATGCCGCTGGTAAATCGACCTACACGGGAAACGTGCATATAGAGCAAGGCACTCTCAATATTGTCGCTGACGAAGTTCAGATATTCATGGCAGAGGACGAAGTCGTCAAAATAATCGCCATCACCAATGATCATGATGCTAAAACCAGCAAACTTGCCCATTTCGAACAAATTGATGATGACTCAATGGAACTAGTGACCGCTGACGCCACTCTGATCACTTATCTGGTCAAGGACGCCAAACTTCATTTAAAAGGACAGGCACAAATGCAGCAGACCGCAGACAAGTTTTCTGGCGAGATGCTCTTCTATGATATCAATCTCGGCATTGTCGATCTGAAAAGTAATGGCTCACCTCAGGATCGCATCGAAATCATCATCACACCCAAATAAAGCACAAAAGAAACCATAGCAATGCATGAACTCCAGGCGATCAATCTTGCAAAGAGCTACGGCGGCACTCCTGTCGTCACGGATGTCACACTCTCAATTAAAAGCGGACAAGTCGTTGGCTTGTTGGGTCCAAACGGCGCAGGTAAAACCACCTGCTTTTACATGATCGTCGGTTCGATACCCCGTGATGCTGGTCAAATCCTATTCGACAGTCACGACATCACGCCAAAACCCATGCATGAGCGCGCACGAACCGGTATCGGCTATCTACCCCAAGAGGCCTCGGTGTTTCGAAAGCTGAGTGTGGCGGATAACATTATGGCTATCCTTGAGACGCGAAAAGAACTCACCCGAGCAGATCGACGTGATCGCCTTGAATCTCTCCTCAAGGAATTCAACATCGGTCCGATTCGAGACAGCTTGGGAATGTCACTTTCCGGTGGCGAGCGCCGCAGAGTTGAAATTGCCCGCAGTCTGGCTTCGGAGCCTGCGTTCATATTGCTTGATGAACCTTTCGCCGGTGTCGATCCCATTTCGGTTCAGGACATCAAGAATATCATCTCACAGCTCTCAGAGCGTGAGATTGGCGTTCTGATCACGGATCACAATGTCCGTGAGACCCTCGACATATGTGAAAAAGCATACATCGTCAGTGAGGGTTGCATCATTGCAGAGGGAACCACCGAAGCGATTCTGTCAAACGAGCACGTGAAACGCGTCTATCTCGGCGACGATTTTCGAATGTAGACAGCCATTTTCTCCCGATATCTACCTATCATTTGAAGATATCTAGTTTTCATCAGATATCCCAATTGCGGCGCTGACTTCACTAGGTATACTTAGTATGCTCTGTATTTATTCACTAGCAAAAGGTCGTCTGTTTTTGGCCATCAAAGCAACACCACATTTGATACAAGATAACAAGGTTCTATTCCTTTTGGTGCCTGAGTATGATTAGCCCATGGCAATGAAACCAGCACTCGCGCTTAGGCTTGGTCAGCAACTTAGGATGACTCCTCAGTTGCAGCAGGCGATCAAGCTTTTACAGCTCTCCAGCCTAGATCTACAGCAAGAAATTCAGGAAGCGCTGGATTCGAACCTCATGCTGGAGGAACAAACACCAGATGATCCGGTTAGCCCTGATGAGGCGAGTTCGCTTGATGAACCTAGCGAGACCATAGAAGGTGTTTCCAACGACACGACCTCCGCCGAAACTGAAGCTACAGCAGAGGCAAAAAGCGATGAGACCATCGACAGCCGGATGGAGGAAAGCGTGCCCTCTGTCGATGAACCCGCGCCTGCACTGGACCCAGAGATTGATGGTGATGCCGTTCTGGACATCAGTGATCAAATTTCCACCGAAAATATTTCTGAGGAATTACCTGTTGATAGCCTTTGGGAGGATGTCTGGGACGAAGCGCCGGCTCCGCAAACCTATTCTGGCAGTGATGACGACGATAACGATTATCTCGACCGTAAAAATGGCGATGGGGTCTCAGTTCAATCTCATCTTGAAGAGCAGCTAAATCTCATTCATCTATCTCCCTGCGACGCTCTCATCGCCGAGGCGATCGTCGACGGGATTGACGGTGAAGGCATACTCACAATTCCGCTCGAGGACGTGCTGGAAAGTATTCCCAGTGAGTACGAGTGTGAAATCGATGAGGTAGAAGCCGTCTTACATCTCATTCAGCATCTGGATCCCGTCGGTATCGCCTCCAGAAACTTACAGGAATGTCTTGTTATACAGTTGAAACAGCTTCCCGCGGAAACACCCTGGCGCGCCCAGGCCATCAGTATAGTCGAGGAGCACATTTCATCCCTTGCAAACCGGGACTACGCGCTCCTGATCCGAAAAACCAGACTGAAGGAAACGGAGCTGCAGGCTGTTATTGCGCTCATCCAAAGTCTGAACCCCAGACCCGGGGCCAGCATCGCCACGACCAACACTGAATATGTCGATCCTGATGTCATCGTTCACAAAAAAGAAGGTCGCTGGGTTGTCGAACTAAACCCCAAGTCAGCACCCAGGGTCCGGGTAAATTCAGAATACGCGTCAATGATTAAGCGCGCAGATAACAGCTCAGATAACACTTATTTGAAGAATCATCTTCAAGAAGCTCGCTGGTTTATTAAGAGTCTACAACAGAGGAATGACACACTGCTAAAAGTCTCAACTAAAATAGTAGAGTTTCAGCGAGGCTTTTTCGAGTATGGCGCCCAGGCAATGAAGCCGCTCGTATTGCACGACATCGCAGAAGCAGTTGATCTTCACGAATCGACAATTTCCAGGGTCACTACGCAAAAATACATGCACACACCCGCTGGCGTATTCGAGTTGAAGTATTTTTTCTCCAGCCATGTGAGCACACACACCGGTGGCGAAGTTTCATCAACGGCAATTCGATCGCTCATCAAGAAGATGGTAAGTGAGGAAAATTCTCGTAAACCGTTGAGCGACAGTAAACTCGCTAAAATGCTGGCTGAGCAAGACATAAAAGTAGCAAGGCGTACCATTGCAAAATACCGGGATTCACTGATGATCCCTCCCTCGAACGAACGCAAACAGCTGGTATGACATGCGGAAAGTGATTTGTTCATGACCACATGGCGAGAATAGGCGCTGTCTCGACGGCCAATAGTGACTGCAAAGTCGTAAGCGCACAACCGCGAAAGGTTTACGTAGATCCCACTCAACAATTGGAGTCTAGAGAGAAGAAATCAACTAATCTTGCGCGGGATCAAAGACAGGTCGCAATTAATGCGCGAGGATTTGTAAAGGAGAGAAAACAGGTAAAGGGACGCGTTTATTGCGCGTTCTGTTTATAAACGGTCAAAGATTTACTACTGGGAAACTGATTCCAGCGCACTGGGTATTCGTTTCCTTTCATCCACGTAAGGAGAAACAATATGCAAATAAACGTAAGTGGTCATCATGTGGAAGTCACAGACTCACTTCGTAGCTACGTCAACACTAAGCTCGATCGCCTTGAACGCCACTTTGACAAGATTATCCACATGAACGTCATACTTAGTGTAGAAAAGCAGAGGCAAAAGGCAGAATCGACAATAAGAATTTCTGGCGGTGAAGTATACGCAGACGCTGAATCAGAGGACTTGTATGCCGCGATTGATATGCTTGCGGACAAGCTAGATCGGCAACTCCTCAAACAGAAAGAAAAGCAATACGACAAAAAACATCGCGGTAACGCAAGATAACCATTGAACTGGGCCAGCAATGGCCCAGTCTCCCCCGCTACATATTTCAAGTACCCTCATTTGACTGCGTAAAAACACCCAAAGAGCCGATGTAAGGCGTGTTGGGTGGATTACATATTTTTTAAAGTCCACGTAATAGCCGGCGGATCTACGTTTGGTGGAACAAGTTAGATAAAATCCAGCTAAACATGGACGCGAACCAACGGGTTGATATAATCTCGCCGCAATTATCCGCTGCATACAGGCAACATGTGGACATAAAATCATTTCTCTTACCCGAACGCACTCAATGCCGAATTTCTGTTACGAGTAAAAAACGAGCAATTGAAGAAGCTTCCAGAAGAATTGCAGCGACAAATCGCTTGCTTGACGCAGATGAGGTTTATAGTCATTTAATTGCTCGGGAAAAATTAGGCTCGACGGCGCTTGGGCATGGCATCGCAATACCGCATTGCAGATTGGACTCCTGCGATGAGATTATTGGCGCAATGTTCAGTCTTGAAGAGGGCGTAGACTTCGAAGCTTTCGATCATGAGCCGGTCAAAGTACTCTTTGTTCTATTAGTACCCACACAGGAGGTTGACGAGCACCTCCAGGTACTGGCAACGCTCGCTTCCAGGTTTGATCAGGAAGCGTATCGGCACGGTTTATTCGAAGCGAAAACAGATGCCGCTCTTTTTGACGCTGCGACGCGTGAGATGAGCTGAATCTGTTGTTAACTAGGCAACAAACAGAGAACAAAGTATTCAGCAGAAAACGAACCAGAGTTAGGAGGAATTTATGATTTCATTGGTTATCATAAGCGGGCGTTCGGGGTCTGGAAAAAGCACCGCGCTCCATGTTCTCGAGGACATTGGCTATTTCTGCATCGATAACCTTCCTGTTAGCCTCCTGCAGCCGCTCATAGGCCGATTGGAAGAAGATCAGAATACAAGCCTTGTCGCAGTGAGCATCGATGCACGGAACATCCCCGTCGACCTTCAGAACTTTCCGGATATCATTTCGAATATTGACAAGTCCGTTGTTAATCACAGAATTGTTTACCTCGACTCAGGCAATGCAACCCTAGTACGTCGATTTAGCGAGACTAGGCGCAAGCACCCGCTTTCTGATCAAGCAACCGGGTTGAATGAGGCACTCGAACTTGAGACAGCACTGCTGGACCCAATTTCGTCCGCCGCCGATCTCACGATAGACACCACCAGACTGACGATTCACGAACTTAGAGACCTTATCCGTTCCAGAATTACGGAAGATACCCACGAGTTCGCGCTACTGTTTCAATCCTTCGCTTACAAGAATGGGGTGCCGCTGGATGCCGATCTTGTTTTTGATGTGCGCTGTCTTCCCAATCCTCACTGGAAGCCCGGACTACGCGCCCTGACAGGACTCGACCTCCCCGTCATTGAATTCCTTGGTTCCGAAGAAGACGTGCATAAGATGTACGAGGATATTCGAGGATTCCTGGCATCCTGGCTTCCCTCCTTCGAAGCAAATAACCGAAGTTATATGACTATCGCCATTGGCTGTACCGGAGGTCAGCATCGATCAGTCTATATGAGTCAGAAGCTTTATCAGAATTTTTCCCCAAGATGGAAAAATGTACAGATACGTCACAGAGAATTGAGTAACATCACCACCTGATCCCAACAAACTATTACTAAAGGGCTTGGGTACTAACGATCTACTGCGATGACTCTCGGACTTCACTTTGATAGTACACCGAATAAAAATTCAGAATAAACTAGGCATGCATGCCCGCGCAGCTTCCAGTTTTGTAAAGGTGGCGCATGGATTTGCTGCCAGCATTTCAGTGCATAACGGCGATCAATCTGCTGATGGGAAAAGCATTATGTCGATGATGATGCTTCAAGCGACTATCGGCACTGAAATTCGGCTTGAGCTCGATGGTGAAGACGAAGTAGAAGCGCAAGTTGCCCTAATCGAATTAATCGACAATCGGTTCGGTGAGGCCGAATAGCGAATTGTCATGAACGAATCCCTCGAAAAAAGTTATCAGCGACAACGTGAAACTATCCATGAGTTATTAGAGACTGGGCGCTTTAACCAAATCAGGAGCCTGCTAAATGTTTTACGACCCGCTGACGTCGCAGTTTTACTCGAATCTTCTCCGCCCAAAGAGCGAAGAATAGTCTGGAACCTCTTTTCAGAATCGGATCAGAGCGAAATCCTTCATGAAATTGATGAAGGTTTTATTGAAGGTCTACTTGCGGACAAATCCGCCGAGGAGCTGTTTCCAGTCATTGATCAGATCGTTTCTGACGATGATTTGATTGACGTGCTGCAACACTTGCCTGACACCATCACCTTCCAGCTACTTCAATCGATGACAACCCAGGACAGGGCTCGAGTGGAGACCTTACTCTCTTATCCAGAAGATACTGCCGGTGGTTTGATGGATACAGACACGATTAGCGTGCGCCCTCGAGTTTCAGTTGATGTGGTGCTTCGTTATCTTCGGCGACACGAAACGCTGCCGGCCACAACCGACAAAATTTTTGTCGTTAATAGCCAGAATAAGTATTTAGGGCTGGTACACCTCAGCAAACTGGTGGTTTCAGATCCGTCCCGCACAGTTAGAGAAATAATGACAACGGATTTTGACCCGATTAGTGCCGAGACACCGGAGACTGAAGTTGCATCCAAATTTGAACGTTACGACCTAATTTCCGCACCAGTGATTGACAAAGATGGCAGTTTGATTGGCCGAATCACGATTGATGACGTTGTTGACGTCATCATGGAACAGGCGGACAAATCGCTGTTGGGGTTGGCTGGGCTTGCTGAAGACGAAGACACATTTGCTCCTATTTTTAAGACCGTCCGCAGCAGAGCTATATGGTTGGGCGCGAACTTAGGTACAGCTTTTCTCGCCTCAGCCGTCATCAACATATTTGAAGACACCATCGAAAAAGTGGTCGCACTTGCGATTTTGATGCCAATTGTCGCCAGCATGGGCGGCGTAGCGGGTAGCCAAACCCTGACCTTGGCGATAAGAAGTGAAGCGCTTGGACAGCTTGTTGATAGCAATCAAATTTGGCTAATCAAAAGAGAGCTTGCGGTAGGTGCAATTAATGGATTTGTATGGGCAGCGATTGTCGCTGCGGCCGCGACCATCGTATTTGATGACATGTTGCTAGGCGGCATCATCGCCTCTGCTCTCATTATTAACTTACTTATCGCCGCGCTTGCCGGTGCTGTACTACCCGGAGTGCTAAAATCAATCGGGGCAGACCCAGCAATATCCGGCTCAGTTGTGCTTACAACCATTACTGATGTCGTTGGCTTCATGTCTTTTCTCGGGCTAGCTTCTTTTTTCTACGCCTAACTCTCAGCTACAGGAATCAATCATGCCAGAAGAAGATTTCGACGACGAACTTGAAGAGCGTGGTCCGAGCAAATCCCAAAGAAAGAGGGACATGCAATTATTGAGAGAACTCGGGGAGAAGTTACTATCGTTACCGGTCGATCATCTAGAGAAAATATCGGAACCCGCAATTATAACAGCAGTACAAGACTGCAAAAAAATCACCAAGGGTAACGCAAGAAAGCGGCAGATACAGTTCATAGGAAAACTACTAGCAAAATCAGACATCACTGAAATCCAGGCGATGGTTGATCGTTTTGATGCCGGTTCCAGATCACATGTCACCCAGTTTCATAAACTGGAGCAGTGGCGAGAGAGATTGATCGAGGGTGATAATCACGTTCTAGATGAGATCTTCGCTCGATTTCCCGGAGTTGATCGGCAACATCTGAGACAGCTAACACGCAAGGCTGTTACTGAGAGAGAAAAGTCACCCGAGCCCCCGCTTCAATATCGGAAGCTGTTTCAGTACTTGAAATCCCTTGAACTTGAATAGTGGCGATTCGCGAGAAGCTGAGAACCCTCTTATATATCGATAAGGTCTTTGCCCACTCGCTGCATTTGTTATTGTTGTAATCGACGGTAAGCTTCATCTCCGACCGATGCTGCAACGGACAAACCAAGCTCGTCCGCCGAGACTAACGCTGATCTAATACTTTGATCATTCACAGGTATCGGCATATTGTGGCTCGTCGGCCAGGATACGGTTGCTTCTACGATGGTACGCATTGCAGTTTGGTCTTCGCGCGACAAGGATATCTGACCAAGGTGAACCGGCAAACCTACTCTGGCGAAAAATTTTGCAACCCGTTCCGTATCGGCATGCTGCTCCATCATGAGCTGGACCATCGTGCCTATCGCAACATGCTCGCCGTGCAGGTAATTGTCATGAGCCACGGGCACAGCGGTGAGACTCTGAGCAATAGCGTGAGCCAAGGCGAGCCCACCACTTTCAAAACCAATGCCACTTAACAGCGTATTGGCTTCAACAATATTTTCTAAATTGTCGTCTACCATTCCTTTAGCAACAGCACTCGCTGCGCTTTCGCCCTGTTCAAAAAGCGTTTGAGCACATATTTCACCCATTGCGCAGGACGCGAGCGTAGGCCTGGCACCCACCATTGACGTTGCCTGAGGATTATTAAGACAAACCCGGGCCTCGTACCAGGTCGCCATTGCGTCTCCCATACCCGAGACCAAATATCGCTCTGATGCAGCCGCCACAACTTCGGTATCTACGATAACAAGTGCAGGGTTATCAGGAAAAAATTCTGCGCCAACACTGACACCAGCGGTATCGTATAAAACACTTAGCGCTGAACACGGCGCATCATTCGAGGCCAGAGTCGGCAGTATCACCACAGATACGCCAAGTCGATAAGCGATGCTCTTGCCTGCATCAACACATTTTCCTCCGCCTACAGCAATCAGACAATCTAGTCCTTCTTTTGCCAAGTTAGATACATGGTGCTCAATCTCCTCTAAAGAACACTCCCCACCGAAAGTTGATACGACAGAGTCAATATTTGAACTGCGAAGACTGTCCAGTATGCGCGCACCATCGGTGCCCTGTCCGCGTTTTGACATCAATACACCTGCCCGCTTTGTATTCAATAAACTCAGGTAGCGACCCACGTGATTGATCACACCCGCCCCCTGAATATAACGTTGAGGCGAGACAAAAACTCTGGGGAGCCGTTCCCCTTTTCCCGTGAAAATTTCGTGTGGAGAATAGGGCTGAGGATTATGTTGCATTGCTTCGGCCTTTAGTTCGTTTGATGGAAATAACCCATATCGTATGCGGACTCAATCTAAACCTTGCGGTAAATTTTTCCCATAACTCGTACTGGCTCTAACAAGGACCATTCGGTGCGATCAACCGGATAACCCCCAGGATGAGGAGGACCTTCTCTTACACCTAGGCTGGCCATGACACGAGAATCTTTGTAGTAACAGCTAGCAACACAAATTTGGATAAATCTAACGAGTTCTGGCTGTTTATCTCGAAATTCGTTAACCACACGCTCGCTCTGAATTTCGCCCAAGGTGCCAAAATCTGCGTCAAATTGTTGAACTGCAGCAGTCAAAATATGATCACAAATTTGTTCCGTAGCTTCCGTGTTTTCTGCAAAACGTTCGAGGATACCAGGAAATATCTGAGCATCAGTCGCCGCTGGCAGTGTTCCACTCGCAGGAATCATCATATTCGCAATAACTTGTAATACGTGCCTCTGATTTTCTGTAAAAGCACCGTCGCTTGTTATTAGTTCCGCCATTTTTACTCCACCTGTGCTCGCTTGGTCGACGATCGGTCGCTAGTCAAAGAGATTCGCCAGACGCTTCTTCATTGCATCGGCAATGTACAGAGCAAGCGCCTGAATTGTGCTGGTGGGATTAACACCGGCGGAGGTAACAAAAATACTACCATCCACTATAAACAGGTTTTTCACGTCGTGACTTCGACCCCACTCATTGACAACCGATGTCTGAGGATCAATGCCCATACGCGCGGTACCCATATTGTGCCATCCAGCATGTGCAATTGGTCCGTGGCTATTTACCTCATAGGCACCTGCGGCGATCAGCGCTTCCTTTCCTCTAGCCATGCCGTGATCGAGCATCCTGCGACTGTTTTCACTCAGTGTGTAGTCAATTTTCGGTGCAGGCATGCCGTCAGAATCAACTAAATCAGGATCCAACGTCACAGTATTGTGCAACTCAGGAAGATCCTCACAAATGATCACCATCCCTGCAGACTTATCAAACTCGCGCAAATAGGCATCGTGGTGCCCCTTGCCCCAAGGAATAGTGCCCGCCGTCATCCCGCTGATGGCACTACTCACAAGCCCCTTGCCTCTGAAGATTTCCATTGTATAGCCGCGCAAATAGCCACGGGACTCATCTGTCTCGTAAAACTCCTGACTCCAGATGCAACAACCACCGGGCCCTTGGTACCCTTTTAAAGGCTGGTCAAACATGCCCTGAACGTGGCCATAAGGGTGAAACATTAAGTTTTTCCCGACCATTCCACTACTGTTTGCAATACCATTGGGAAATGCAATCGAGGTAGAGTTCAGCAGCAATCTGGGCGTACCGATACCGTTACAGGCAACGACGACAACTTCCGCTTTTTGTATCTGCTCGTGCCCATTCTCATCGAAGTAAATCACACCCGATGCCATGCCCCCTTCATCGACAGTGATTTCCTTAACCCGACAGCGTGTACGAAGCTCAACACCCGCTCTCAGCGCATGTGGCCAGTAGGTAATATCGGTACTGGCTTTGGCTCCCTGCGAACAACCAGTGGTGCATGGACCCAAATTGACACATTTGTCGCGACCATCGTATGGTTCAGTTGCGATGGCGCTATCCGAGGGCCACCAGTGCCAGCCTTTTTCATTAAACCCGCGGGCCAGAGTCTCACCAAGCACACCAAGAGGCACCGGGGACATCGACACCTCTTTATCAGGATAGGCAGGGTCGCCTTTGAGCCCCGCAACCCCGACCATTTGATCGTTTTCTGCGTAAAATGGCTCGAGCGTCTGATAATCAATCGGCCAATCATCAGCGACACCATCTAGGCTTTTAACTTTAAAGTCGGAGGGATGAAACCTCGGAAAATGCGCGGCATAGAGAATTGTCCCGCCGCCGACCCCATTAAAATTGGCGACTTTTATCGGGGAATTTTTCTCGTTAATTGGATAATCAACACTCCGTTTACGTGTATTCGGACTGTAACTGAATTCGCCGAAAGACTTGAGTTCCCAGTCCACGCTGGTGGTGGGATAATCCGCAGGATTCACCCATTCACCCTGCTCCAGGCATAAAATCTTCATGCGTGTCTCGGCAAGGCTCCAAGCCATTGCTGCCCCTGAGGCACCCGCCCCGATTATAAGCACGTCTACTGGGTCATTTGACACCAACTTCTCCTTAGAGGGTTTCACAGACATTTTTCGTTAGCCTTAATCAATTTTCAAAGCAGAGCATTGAATCGACCAACCAATGTAAAACAGTGCCATAGCTACTATTTGAAATCGGTTGCGCTATGTCTCTCGGGCACTCGCAACTCTTCAGGACCCCATGTTCTGTTCACTCTTCTCCCTCTGGAGACAGCGGGTCTTTCTTCGACTTCTCGCGCCCAACGCACAACATTTTTGTATGACGACACATCCAGAAACTCCTGCGCATCATATATATTGTGGATAACCAAGGCGCCATACCACGGATACACAGCGATATCAGAGATGTTGTAATCATCACCGCACAGGAATCTACGATCGGCAAGATTTTGATCAAGCACATCCAGCTGACGTTTAACTTCCATCGCAAACCGATCAATGCAGTATTCAATTTTCATGGGTGCATAAGCATAAAAATGCCCGAAGCCACCGCCCAAATAGGGTGCGCTGCCCATTTGCCAGAACAACCATGACATGCACTCTGCTCGCTTCGAAGGATCTTCTGGCAAAAATTCACCGAATTTTTCCGCGAGATACATCAGAATTGCGCCGGACTCAAAAACTCGCGTCGGCGTCGCAGTGCTCCTGTCGACAAGCGCTGGAATTTTAGAATTTGGGTTGGCCGCAACAAAATCACTGCCAAATTGTTGCCCTTCGCCAATATTGATCAGATAGGCGTCGTATTCCGCTTCGGTATGTCCCAGAGCCAACAACTCTTCTAGCATAATTGTCACTTTCACCCCATTAGGCGTCGCAAGTGAATAGAGCTGGAAAGGGTGATCTCCAACTGGCAACTCTTTTTCATGAGTTGCACCAGCAACAGGGCGATTAATGTTTGCAAATTTTCCGCCATTAGAAGAATCCCACTTCCAGACTTTAGGTGGTGTGTAAGAGGGTAGCTCGCTCATAGTTCTTGTCCTTATCTTGTTTCATAAAATTGTACGCAACTGCCTTCAAAATAGCATTTTTAGTCGCAAAGCAAAAACACATCCGCATTGCTAGGCGAGTGATCTCACACCCTCGCGCTCGTGTTTTCCAGATGACTTGCTTGATCTGGGTCAACAGCGGTTGACTTGATGTCACTTAAAGTAGCGCTATATGAAAGCGAGGATGCGATGACGAACATATTAATAGTAATAGACCCTGAGGAATCCAACTACACGGCACTCGAAAGAATAAAGGAAATCCCCGCCACCGCTGACGTGGACTATAAGGTAGATCTTTATTTCGACGCTGCGCCGGTTACGGCGAGGAAAGCCAATTCAAACTCACTTCGCGAAAGCATCGCAGCGAAACAAGCGGCAGTAGACAAACTCGTTACGCCTTACAAGGAAATGGGATATCGCATCACCACAAGCGTGATACAGATCCATAGGCTTTACGAAGATATCATCAAAAGTGCCCGCGACTACAAGGCAGACTTTGTTTTTAAATCTGTTCGACAACACGCGCCTCTCAAGCGCATGTTCTATACCTCAACCGATTGGAACCTTATTCGCATGTGCCCGACCGCACTGCTACTCGTGAGAGACCAAGGGACTGTCAGAGGCAAACCGGTCATCGCTTCTGTCAATATTGACGATGAGGATCCTGAACATCAGGAACTCAACCGAATTGTGCTGGCACAAGCAAATGCGCTTGCGGAAGTGCTCGGAGCCAAAGTTCACCTCATTTACGCCTACGGGCCAGCAGTGGTGATGGGTGACGGTGCTGACCCCATGGCGTACCAAATTGCCAAGGATAAACATGACGCAGAGTTCAAAAAAGCTAAAGCACTCGCTTCTGCGAACAATGTTTTGGCGACGAACACGAAGCTGCGCGAGGGCACGCCAGCAACCATTGTGACTGAGTACGGAGAAGAAATTAGCGCGGGCATAATCGTTCTTGGGACCGTTGCCAGAAGCGGGGCTTCAGGCCTATTTATTGGCAATACAGCGGAGTCGATGCTGGAAAAGACCCACCGTGACATGTTTGTTATTAAACTCGAATCCTTCGTATCACCAGTATAAATGAATCAGGTGGTTAACCTTCTAAACACTCTTTTCTAAATGTAAACTGCGTGTTTTATTACGCAGTTTACATGCTATGTGTTTAATCCTTTTCTCGGTCGATCCCGACGATGAACTCCACCTTGTCGTGGCTGCCAATCGCGATGAACAGCATGCCCGGCCAACAGCCAAAGCAGACTACTGGTCAGACCATCCGGCACTGCTGGCAGGGCGTGACCTTCAGGCGGGAGGGACTTGGCTAGGTGTCACAACGGGTGGCAGATTTGCCGCGGTCACCAATTTCGCGGAAGCACCACCCGAACCTATTCCGCCAAAATCACGAGGTGACCTCACGAGTAACTTTCTCACAAGCAACATTGCCTGTGACAAATACCTGACCGAAATTAACAAACGGGCACACGAATATCGCGGCTTCAATCTAATCGTTAGTGATGGCAAACAGGTTTTCTATTATAGCAACCGAGATAAAAGAATAAGGCGTCTTACCAAAGGTCACTATGGTCTTAGCAATCAACTTCTGGATTGCAATTGGCCCAAGGTCAACTCAGCAAGAGCCGATTTACAAGCAACAAGGGAAAAAAACTATCCGATTGAAGATCTGTTCCGGGTGCTAGGAGACAGAGGTACAGAAGAAGCCCATAGCGCGAGATTTATTTTGGGACCGACCTACGGCACCTGTGCAAGCACTGTTGTAAAGTTGCACTCGAAAGGTTTTCATTTCGAAGAACGTTGTTATGCCCCGAACGGGGAACAGGCTTCTGGCAACGCTTTCGTCTCGGATTAAGATTCGCCGTAAGAAGTTTGAACAGGCGATGTTACTTCACTCGCTTTATCCTGCACAAACCATTGTTTGACATCGTGGGCCACCAACATATTAACCGGCACTAGCACCAATGTGATCAGTGTCGCGAAAAGAATCCCAAACCCCAGAGATATACCCATCGGAATCAGAAACTGCGCTGTTGTTGACTTCTCAATGAGCAGCGGCGCTAACCCGAAAAATGTCGTCAAGGATGTCAGAATTATTGGCCTGAAACGAACCACCCCGGCGTTTAGGACGCTATCGACGACTGATTGACCTGCGGCACGTAATCTATTCACCTGATGGACCAACACGAGACTGTCGTTAACAACCACCCCGGTCAGCGCTAACAATCCCATCACACTCATCATGGATAGTGTGTACCCCATCAACCAATGCCCGGCTACTGCACCGATGATGCTAAAAGGGATGACCGACATCACCAGCAGCGGTTGGGTATAGGATTTGAGTGGCAAAGCCAACATGCAATAGATAGCAAAAAGCACCAATAAAACACCGCTTTGCAGACTACCAAAGCTTTCTCTCTGTTCCCGGGCTTCACCTTCCATTGCATAGGCAAGCCCTGGATACCTGCTAACCAATTGATCCATATAAGTTCTGATGTCATTTTGCAGCACTGTCATATTGGTTTTCGTTTTCTCAACCTCTGCAGTAATATTAACGGTGCGGTAGCGGTCTATTCTCGTGATGCGTTGCGGTCCCTTGCCAGGACTCAATGTGGCAACATGTTCGAGTGGCACCTCGCGACCTGCCGGCGTTCTCACAAGCATTTCGCCCAGAGTTGAGAAGTTGGATCGTTCCCCAGCCGGCAGTCTGACTAACACTCGAATATCATCTCTGCCTCGCTGTATTCGCTGAGCTTGAAAACCCTGGAATGCCTGACTCACCTGCCCTAGGATATCGTTGCGGGTCAGTCCAAGCACGTGCCCCTGCGGTTTTACATCTATTCGCAACTCTTCTTTTCCGTTAGACAATGAATCAGCTATTTCGTAAACCGTTGGATAATTCTGCAGATGTTCTTTCACATCATCAGAGGCTTGCTCGAGCGTTTCAAGAGAATTGGCACTTAATTGAACATTGATCGGATCTCCCACACGAAAGAAACTTGCCCTGAAGGTGATTGATTCCGCTCCGGGAATCGGGCCTATGAGTTTTCGCCATTCACTGATGAGCTCATTAGTACTAACTTCAATATTTCGCTCTTCCGGCGGCACCAACTCAAATTGCACGCGTCCAAACTCGGACCCCCTCGAGCCTCGGGAAGACCCCGTACTAGACATCACATGCTTGACGATACTGACCTCAGTGACAGGATCAATGTACTTTTGCTGCAACGTTTGTGCTGCCTGAAATATTTTGTCGATGTATCGATCTGTCACTTGGAACTGCGTACCCACCGGCATTGTGAGTGTTGCTACTGCTCTCTCACCTTGAATCTTGGGCATAAAGGTGAATTTTGTCCATCCACTCATGATAAGCGAGACCATCAAGAATAAGACGCCGAAAAATGTCGCTAAAGTTGCAAACCGGTGTTTCACAAGAAACAGCAATGCGGGTCGATAGTATGCAACTATCGAATTCTCAAACCCATCGGCAAAGTTACGCTGCCACTGACTTAATCTTCCGGGCTTCTCTGGATCATAGCCCTTGCCCAACTTTTTTAAATGCGCTGGCAACACAAGTTTTGATTCAATCAAAGAAAAGAAAAGCACACTAATAACAACCGCAGCCACGGGCCCCATAATTGAACCAAAACGCCCCTCTATAAGTGTTAGAGGCAGGAATGCAACCATTGTGGTTAAGACCCCAAATGTGACCGGGACAGCAACATCCATGGTGCCGTTGATCGACGCATCTATCCCTGAGTCGCCATTTTTAAGTCGTTGATAAATGCTTTCACCCGTCACGATAGCGTCGTCGACAACAATGCCCAAAACCACGATAAACCCAAAAGCGCTCATCAGGTTCAGCGTGATGCCGAACAGACTCATCAACATAAATGCGCCAAGAAAACTAATCGGTATCCCGACGAAAACCCAAATCGCGATTTTGGGTCGGAGAAATAGTGCTAATAAGCCTATCACCAGAAATGCACCCTGGAACGCGCTGCTACCGAGTACACCTAATCGGTTTTTTAGCTGTTGGGCATCGTCATCCCAATAGGAGAGTTTGATGCCTATCGGCAGGCTGGGTTGCTGCTCATCAATATAGTTTCTGACCAGTTCAGAAATTTCCAGCGCACTCTCGTTACCTACTCGTTCTACCTGTATCAGCGCGGCAAAGTCACCATCAAATTGTGTTTTGATGGCATCTTCCTCAAAACCATCCTGAACCAGTGCAACATCCCCAACCCGAATAATACTGCCGTTAGCATTAGTCTTGACTACGATGTTCTCGAACTCTGATTTTCGATACGCTTGGCCCTTAGATCTGATCAGCACATCGCCACCCTCTGTACGCACGTTCCCTGCCGACAAATCGATAGAGCTGGCTCGAATGGCCGTCGCCAATTGCGCTAGACTCAGGCCATACTCCCTTAACTTATCCTGGGAGGCTTCAATAGCGATCTCATATTTACGGACGGCATCGAGTGACACCTGACTAATGCCGGACATTCGGCTCAGGTCATCGCGAATCCGTTCGGCATAGCTCCGGATTTCCTGCTCCGAGTGCTTTCCGGCGACAACCACCGTGATGACGCCCCATTTCCGTTGAGCAAGACTAATCACCGGCTTTTCCGCATCCGCAGGAAAGGTGTTGATGGCATCAACTCGTGTCTTGACTTCATCCAGCACAATCCGGGGATCACTGTCCTCATCAACTTCAATGTTGACGCGTGCGCTGCCTTCCACCGAGACGCTCGTTAGCTTTTTAATGCCGTCTAGGCCGTCGACGGCCTCCTCTATCCTTACTGCCAGACCAAGCTCGGCATCCTCCGGGGTCGCGCCCCGCAGGGGTACCGAAACTCTAATTGTCTCTGGGTCGGACGAGGGAAATATTTCGATCGCGGTTTCGTATGAGAGCGCGAAAGCACCACCGATTAACACCGATATCATTAGCAAATTTGCAGCAACATCATTCCGAGCAAACCACGCAATCATTTCCCGACGCCCTCTCTCTGATTAACTGATCTACCCACACCTTTCTCCGGCTTGCCCGCAATCCTGGCCGATGTCCCCGATGTCACCTGACCTAACGGCGTCGTAACTAGCTCGTCCCCAATCTCAACACCCGTCGTAATAACCGCGTCAACACCATTCTGCCAAGCGATTTCGATTTCTTTTCGAAACAGCAAACTATCTTTCACGATATAAACATAGGTATTTTGGTAAATCGTTTTGCTTGGAATAACCGTTGCCCCCTTGAGCACCCTACCGGATATCTCAGCAGTGACATATTCGCCTATCTTGAGCGGCCGGGCGGATGAACCATCTGTTTTGAACGGATCTTTTATCTGTGCAATCACGTGTAGTTGACGAGAGGTTTCGTCAATTGCACCCTCGGTGCGCACAATTTCACCTAGCCACTTTCGCTTTCCACCCAGTTCGGATGAAATCTCGACTATCGGTCGATGTGTGCTTTCTTCTTCGGGCAAATCAACAAAATCAAGGTCCGTATTGCGTAGAGGTAATCGCACTTCGACCAGATCGGTTGCGTAAATTTCTGCCAACTGCGCACCATTTGAGACAACCTGCCCAAGATCCACCAATTGCTGAAGTACTCGCCCGGCAAATGGCGCCACAATTTTTGTTCGTTCCAAATCAAGTTTCGCTTTCGTTAGGGTTGATCTTGCAGATAGAACACGCGCCTTCGCCGCTTGCAATTGGGGTTCACGCAGCGCGAGAGCCGAAGGCTTTTCATCGGGCGCACTCAATCGTTGCCAGTCAATACGCGCCTGTTCTGAGCGGGCAAGCTCTTGCGCCTCCGCTTGCAACGCATCCATCAGACTCGCCTCGGCAATATTGACATTAGCGTCATAATCACGCGAATCAATATCAACTAGCTTATCTCCCTGCTTAAAAAAGCCACCGGGTCGGAACTTTTGGTCGATATTGATGATCTGTCCACTTACCTGCGACACAACCATCGATTGTGTTCTTGGCTGAGCACTACCATAACTGTTAACAATCACTTGATAATCACGTGGACGAATCTTCACCGTCTCTACTAGGGTCTGCGGTGTTTTTACCGGCCCTCTTCGGTTTAACTCCGGCGGGTTTCTCAGTATTAGCAATCCAGCACCCATAAGCAGAGCGAGAATAACAATTGGTACAATTATTCTAATCACGTTTTTAATAATCTCCGCCAAGTGCCAAGAGTAAATTGACCCGGTTTTTTAGTTGTTGGTTTTGAAGCTGTATGAGTGTTGTCTGGGCATCAAAGGCACGGCGTTGAGACTCAAGTACCGCAGTATAAGGCGCAAGACCACGTTGATACTGATCAAACGCCAGCTCCAGTGCAGTGCCCGCGTTCTGCTCAGCTCGGACAAATGCTTCGTAACGGGCGTTCAAGGCCTGCTCGCGGCTCAGTGCATTCTCAACCTCCGCCAGCGCCCTGAACACAACTTCAAGATAGCGTTTTTCCCTTTGCTCAAGACGAATTTTGGCCTGCTCTTCTAGGGCCGCAAGCCTTCCACCCTGAAAAAGGGGTTGAATCAGACTGGCAGCCACACGCCACATGAGAGACCCACCATCAAGCAGCTCATCAAGCTCTTGACTTGAATCTGAAAGAGAACCGGACAAATTCAGAGCCGGAAATCTATTCCTGTGGGCGATCGCAACACCGGCATCTGCAGACAAGAGCTCAAGCCATGCTTGCTGAATATCCGACCTTCTGCTTAACAAGTTAGCAGGAATTCCCGCTGCGATAGGATCCAAATGCAAAGATTGCAGATTAGCTGATACAGCCAACTTCGCCGCTGGGTAGTCGCCAAGTAACAGCTCCAGACGTGTCAGTGACTCAAAATGAATTTGTTGCTGGTTAGCAATGCCCGCTCTTTCCAATTCAAGCGTGTTTCTCGATAAATAAACATCTAACGCATCATTTAGCCCACTTCGATATCCCCTTTCAATGACATCAAGCGACTCGGTCAGATTAGTGAACCGCTGATTCAACAGTCCAAGAAGCTGAGTAGCTGAACTGGCATCAAAACCGGCATTCACAACATCTCTTACGAGAGTCCGCTCTGCCTCTCGGTAACTGGCTTTTTGGCGTGCGAGATCAATTTGCGACTGTTGCTGCACGGCATTTAGCCTACCCCACAAATCCACTTCGTATCCTGCAGTCAAACTTAATCCGGATTGGGTGGCGGACCCCATGCCAGTATCACCGCGTTGAGTTGAAAGAGATAGACCGAGGTTCGGCCACAATGTCGAATCAGATAATCTGACATTTTGTTCCGCCAGCCTCACAGCAGCGGCTTCTTGAGCGAGCGTACGGTTTGACTTAATAGCTTTCTCGACCAAAAAATTAAGGTCTGCTGACTTAAAAGATCCGAGCCAGTCAGAGGCAGAAAACTGATCAAACGTGCGCTGCGAGTACTCATCGGGCAGCGAGTCGACGCCAAATGTATTAAGGTCAGCTTCCGGTTCAGGCAGCACACCAACGCAGGCAGTGAGTAGTAGAAGGCTGAGCGGAGGTATCAAAAATTTCATTGATGGAAAAGCCGAGGTATCTGTTTCAGAGTCACCCTTATCATACGCGACAAAGTTTGATTTCCGTCGCGAAGATATAAGATTGATTCACTGATGAAAACCGTATTTAAACCCACTTTCGATTGGAATTTCCTTGCGCATCTCATGTAACGATGCCAAGTCGAGTTTGCATTTGATAACTGATTCACCTTCGGTGCAGGAAACTATAATATCTCCCCAAGGACCTACAACCATGCTGTGGCCATGGGTCATCCGACCCGAGTCATGGATACCACCCTGACAGGAGGCGATGCAGTAGCTGAAGTTTTCAACAGCCCGCGCTCGCATCAACACTTCGAAATGTGCTTCGCCTGTGACTGTGGTAAAAGCAGAAGGGACGGCAAAGCACTCAGCCCCCCTTAGAAACAACGCACGATACAGATCGGCAAAACGAATATCATAACAAACAGATAAGCCGACCTGACCAATTGGTGAATCTACCACCACCAGCTGGTCGCCTGGCTCAAACGTATCAGATTCGCGATAACTTTTCTGATTGTCGTCAACATCAACATCAAACATATGTCGCTTATCGTAACGGCCAATCTGACGACCGGCTCCATCGTAAACAAAAGACGCCGCTCTTACTCTGCCGCTATCAATGTAAGATCCATCCAAACGCACAGGTACCGGTAAAGTTCCGCCAAAGATCCAACAACCGTATCGTTGGGCCTGCTCCACCAGAAATTGGCGCACAGGTCCCTTATCAGTCGCTTCCCGTTCCGCAATAGAACGGGTCTGAGTGCTGCCAAGGGCCGCGAAGTTTTCCGGCAGGAAGACGGCTTTGACGCCTTCCGATGCCGCCTCCTTGATGAGAGCCTCCGCACGTTTCAAATTCGTATCGACCCGCTGGCTGCTCACCATTTGGATCACACCAATTGTGGGCTCTTCAACAGGAACCACGCTATCCTCAGTCACTTATAATCCTTCAAGCACTTCGGTGGGTCCTTCCACTGTTGCGGGTGTTTGGGTTGTGGAATCCTCAGCCGCAGCGGGATCAGACATATCACGAACCGAATCGTTAAAAATCGAAACAAACTCCACCACGGGCTCTTCGACAGTACCTGAAACCTTGTATTTAGCACTACTAAACTGATCTATTTGTTTTTCAAAAACTTTCTGCGCAACCCAAACACCGGCACCCACCAAAGGTCCCGTGACAATCGCTGAATAGGCAGCATACCAAGGCAGGTTTTGGCTCAAAGGGAGCGTGACGATCATGTCACTATCAATTTCCTGAGTGACAAGGCTCACTTGACCACCAACTCGGAAGCTGCCGCTGGAACCCTTAACAGCAATGGGATCTATCATTTTGATTTCGCCCTCGCGTATGCTTATGTTTCCGCTAACTTCACTAAAACTAAAACCCTGTTCGATAACATCCGAGAAATCGAATCGTAGCCTTCGAGTCAAAGAAGCAAAATCAAAGATACCCAGCACCTTGAGCGCACCCGCTCCAGACTCTGCCTGTACAAAGCGACCCTTGCTACCCTGCACTTCAACCCCGCCATCAAGTTTTAATAAATCGACCATTGCTGGTGACCCGGCCCAGAGCACATCAGCTTCAAACTCAAAATTTTCACCTTCGATACTGGAAGCGTATCCCCACTGCGCTAGTGCTTGATCCAACTCTGGCACCAGCACCTGCCCACTGAAAGAGCTCACTTGCTTTCCATTTTCATCTACTGACCAAAGCACGACTGAATCTTCCTGTATCTGCAGCCCTTTCACCGAGGCTGTTAGGTTTGCCAGTTGGCCGCCGGATTCAATGGGGCGATAGTCAAACGACCACATGCCATAGTGTTCATCGCCAATCATGAGTTCTTTAGTTTTAAAATCTAGCGCAGCAATACTGGCAGGATCCTGTCCTTCGAGCGGGTCTGTCAGCTCTTCTCCCTCTCCGAGCTCGTCAGATAAAAAACGTAAGTAATCAAGGGAGATTTTTAAGGGTTCAGAGTCGAGGTCAGGTACGTCAATAATTCCTGACAACATTTCATTGCGAAGTCCAACACTCCAAGCTACGTCTTTTCTGGTGATATATGTTCTGACATTCTCAAGTTCGACACCAAATGCTGAGAGGTCCGTGATATCGATTTCAATCGCACGTAGTTGATTAGCCAGTTCAGACTCGATTGAAACAGTACTCGCGCCTTGAATTGATTCAAATAATCTTTCCCAGTCTTCATATTTAACGTAATCAAGTGAACCTGACACATCGAACCGATCGAAAGTCACAACGCCAAGAGGCGTGTTGCCAAAGTGCACCCGGCCACCAATGAGCTCTCCATCGAGGATTTTCAGCGCTGCAATCACATCTTCTTCGACCCGTATATCAACCTTATCGCCATCAGAATGGAATGTGTGGACATAGTTAACAATAGCGACGTCATCCGCTGGTTTCCCCAAGGGCGCGGGCAGATCGACATGAACACCGACTAAATCTGAAGTCGCTTCGACCCAAATAGGTGCCGCATCGCCCCCGACTGGAATATGTACATTCACATTGTAGCCAAGCAACCCTTCCATTTGAGTCATGAGCACCTGATTTGACCACTGATGTAAATCTCTAGCACTCACGGTTCCGTCAACCTGGACATTAATTTGACCTTGCTCAGCAATCAGTTCGGTGTCGATGATTCCTTTCACGGGTTCGTCGAACATCATGCCTGTAAAACCCGGGGACCTAAGCCCAGTCACGGTTTCATATTCAACGAGACCCGATAATCCATCAATTTCAAGATTAAACAGCGGCATAGACAAACGCGCATCCACGAGGTCAACTTGAACTCCGACATTCACGACGTCACCAGCACGCTTGCCAATTGGGACATCAAGATTGAGTTCGCCGGTCAACAAACCGTCCCCTTGCCAAGTCTCCGCCATACCTCTAGTCGCGTCGGCAATCGGCGTATTGTTTAACAAATAAATCCCGCTTTCGACATCTGCCTTAAACCTGCCATTGACCAACACAGAATCTGTGGCACCGTCAGGATGAACCGGCACTCTAAAACTAGCCGAGGTCAACTCGTTGCCGATTACTTGGCCGACAACGTTATTTGAGTAGATGCTGTTGTAGCCGACGAAAACGGTCGCGCCTAAATCAACAATCTTCGGCCATTTCGGATCGTAGTCGAACTCTACTTCGGAAGCCTTGAGAAAAAGTTCATGTACTTTCCTATCTCTTGGCTCACCTCGATAAAGTGAACCATGAATGACCATTCCACCTTCATTTGCTCGTCCTGAGACCAAGGCTCGATTAATCCAGTCCTGAACTTGCTGGGGCAAAACGCTTGGCAAATATCTACCCACATCTCCCAATTCACCTGCGTTAAGCCCTACTTCAACACCCCAGGTTTGATTCTCACGTAATGATGGAAGATTAAGATGCACTCGTCCGGAGGCAGAAAGATTTCCATCAGTCACACGCACAAGGTCACTAGAAATTTGAAGCAACCGACGCTCAGTGCCAGCGTCCTGCGAGTGGTAATTGAATCGCGCATGAGCACTATCAAAGCGCCACGCTTCCGGGAACATCGCGGCAAAATTTAAGCTAAATGGTTGCTCGTTGTGGACATCCAGATATCCATCCGTCAGCGTTGTCGAAACATACCCACTAAGTGAGCTGATACCAGGAATTACCTCGTAGGCATTAATCTGAACGTCTGACAATGCGGCAGAAAGCTTTAAACTCGGGAGCCCCGACGAAAGGTTCATTTTCAGTTGTATTTCAGATAATTCTCCAGTCGGGTCCAACTGCTCCAGCTGTTGACGAGTTGACGCTCCTATCAGCCCGGTTTCTTGACCCAGTATTCTCATCGTTGCAAACAGGTCTGCCATATCAAGCCGGGGCAGATGAATACCCATCTCCCTGTCCGCCTCAATTCCTGAGAGGACAACACTGGCACCATCCAACGACCAGCTTTGGCCACCAACTCTTGCGGCAAATGAGCTAACAAATAACTGAAGGTGATCCAGCGACGAACCCTTCAACACAAATTGCGCGTTCAATTGATCGACTATCGGAATCAATTTATTACTGCTGCTTGCCGAGATAGAACCTTCAGCAAGATTTCCTATTAACTCGACCCTATCGTCAATAAAACTAAGCCAGAACTCACCTTTAATACTTGACTGGCTTAGTTGAACGGCGTCAATTTCGAAGTCCGGCAAAAAGTCTAAATACTCGATTGCGGGCACTTTCAGGTAAAGCTGTGTAACCACCGTTTCTGGCGCTCTAAGGTCTCCCTGAAATCTTCCGATTAAATCGAGCTCATCCAGCTGCCTCGCCGAATTAGAGGATTCGATTTCCAGTGGTACTGAAAACCGCCTAGTCTCCTCGTCAGCAGCAAGCGTGAACAATTCTGTCGGTCTGTTCTTAATGACAAACTGCTCGCGAACACCATTGACCTTGATGCTCAGTCCACTGGCAGATAAAAATTTGATGTGGGGGATCGAATCCAATAAAAACTCAAGATTGAGAGACTTCTCAGACGGCGGCAGACCCTCAACATGCCAGACTCCCTCACTATCTTGCACAACGCCGAGACTAAAGCCGTCGACCTCGATTTCATCAACGACGATACTTCTTTCTACGACTGAAGCGACGGAGTTCAGACGTACAGTCACCTTCCCGACCTGCACCCCAGACGACTGTTCTTGACCTATCCTTAGACCTTCAATTGTCACCGAGGGATCAAGATACATCCAGCTACCATGTACCGCGCCTACTTCAACCTCGGCGCCTATAGCATTAGTGATGGCTGCCGAAATCCGATCATCTAACAGCTGGACACTCGCCATAGCAATTCTGCCTATAAGCACATAGGCAGCCAAAATGACCAGCACAAAAAGTAACAGACGAGTCATCTGTGCGATTATTACGTTCTTGATCAGCTGCATCTGCATGATCTATTCACGATGATACCGGCAGCACCACATCAAACTGTTCCTGTGTATAGCTTGCCTCAACCTGCAACCTAATATCCGCCTTTAAAACTTTTGATAACTCCGAAACGTTTTCAGCGTCTTCATCCAACAATCTATCAATCACAGATTGAGAGGCGCGGACCTGGCAGCCTTTTTCATAAAGGGTTCTAAACTTTCGTTGAATTTCTCGATAGATTTCCAAACAGACGGTCTCAGAACTCTTGATAAACCCTCGTCCATTGCAGGCTGAACAAGGCGCACAAATCCTCCTCAATAAACTCTCTTGCGTTCTCTTACGCGTCATTTCAACCAGACCCAGTTCTGATATCTCAGCAATATTCCACTTTACCCGATCAGATTGCTGCCCTTTTTCTAACATTCTTAGCACCTGGCGCTTGTGTTCCTCGTTTATCATGTCGATAAAATCGATGATCACTATTCCGCCGATATTACGCAGGCGCAACTGCCTCGGAATCGCAGCGGCGGCTTCAAGATTCATACGAAAGATCGTCTCATCGACATCCTTCTTGCCGACAAAACCGCCGGTGTTAACGTCAACCGTGGTCATCGCTTCAGTCTGATCAACAACTAGATACCCACCTGACCTGAGAAGCACATTCCTATCTAGTGCTTTTTCTATTTGGTCTTCCAGATTGTGGGCATCGAACAAAGGTACTTCCATCGAGATCAATTCAAGGTTGTCAGCCTTTTCAGGAATAAAATCTGTCAGGAATCGCTCCATGGCTCCGTATACTGGTTTATTGTCCACCAATATTCTTTGCGTATCCCTATTGATAATGTCTCGCATTGCCCTGAGATGCATCGGTAAATCTTCATAGACCAGCGAAGCAGGTTTCGCCTCCAAGCTATCCGCTTGTATACGCTTCCATTTTTCCCTTAGTAATTCTGCATCTCTGAGGACTTCCTCTTCACTTGCTCGCTCACATGCCGTGCGTACAATAAAGCCATCTCGAGATTCAACCGGACAGACCCTTGTTAAGAGAGCACTCAATCTTTCTCTTTCATTTTCGTCCTCGATACGCTGAGAGATCCCGATATGGTTACTGTTGGGCGTATAAACGAGAAAACGTGATGCGATAGAGACGCTGGAAGTTGCGCGAGGACCTTTGGTACTTATCGGTTCTTTCGTTACCTGGACAAGTAACGATTGCCCATCATGAAGTACATCCTGAATAGCAGGGTATGTCCGCTCGGATGTTTCATTTACGGCATCAAATTTGAACTGGGGATCAACTAGATCAGTGATGTGCATAAACGCGGCTTTTGCTTGACCTATTTCTACAAACGCGCTCTGTATGCCTGGTAAAATCCTCGCGACCTTACCCTTATAAATATTGCCGACAGTCACTCGGGCGTGAACCCGCTCAATAAATATTTCCTGCAATAATCCCTGTTCAACGACTGCGACCCGCGTTTCTAGCGGGGACACGCTGACTATTATTTCTTCGCCCATCCGGGGTAAATCCTTATTGTCAATTCTATTCAGACTGCAACGATGGACTAAAGTTGCACAAGGCATTCTATGCCAAACGATTTCAGTTCTGCCGCTGTCTCCATCAGTGGCAAACCCGCAACATTGCTTGGGCTACCGTCTATTCCCGCAACAAAGATCGATCCCAACCCTTGTATGCCGTAAGAACCGGACTTATCAGCTGGTTCGCCCGTTTCCCAATATGCTTCACACTCACTAATGCTCAACTGCCGAAATGTCACGATGGTTTCAACGAAAAAAGACCGTTGTTTAGAGGATATCGTTTCGCCAATTGTGACAGAGGTCAGCACTTGGTGCTTTTTACCAGACATTCGCTGGAGCACGGTTATCGCGTCAAATCTTGTTTCGGGCTTTCCTACTATCTCTCCATCTAGGACAACTATTGTATCGGCACACAAAATGACAGCCTCGCCAGCTTCTTTTAGCAGCGCTTTTGAACGCAACATCTTCGACGCCGACATTCTAGTTGCGTAACCGACTGGAGACTCACCAAGATCGACGGTCTCGTCAATATCCGGTCTTACGACCTCAAAAGTCAATCCAATCTGCTGAAGCAGGTTGGCACGCCGCGGCGAGCCGGAAGCTAGAATTAGTTTCACTGACATCAGTTTACGCCAAACAAACGTCTAAAATAGCGCAAAACCAGAAACACCCAAGGCCAAATAAACGCACTTACCATGGAAGGCATGAGATACCACATATTCCATTCCGCGGAACCTACGATACTCTCGATCCAATAGTTGATTAGCTGGTACAACCCAATTGCGGCGAAGACAATCAGGCTTTGTTGCCAAACTGTGAACATACGTAGACGCTGATAGAGACTGGCCCCAATGTATGCCACAGCCATTAACGCAATACTATGTTGCCCCAACAAACTACCGGACAAGACATCAATCACCAAACCCAATATCCAAGCGATGACTATACCAACCCGGTGGGGTAGCGCTATTGTCCAATAGAAAAGCACCAATGCAACCCACTCTGGTCTCAGGTAACCCATATCGACAGGTATGAACTGCGGCAGCGCAACAATGCTTAAAACGAAGGCGAACAGAAAACTTAGCGCTACAATCCAGATATTATTCTCCATTATCCGCGTCCCGCCCCATAATCAGCGTCCCGCCCCATTATCCGCGTCCCGCCCCATAATCAGCGTCCCGCCGCGTAATCAGGTTCGAAATCACTTCCGATACCATTTGGCGCTCCGGTCAGGCGATCATCGGCGAACACCAACAACACATGACGGCTTCTATCCAGTCTCGCACTAGGTATTGCGGTGACGAGGGCAAAGGGTTGTCCCGGATCATGCTCTACTTTGTTAACAAGACCAACCGGATAGCCAACAGGAAATCGATCGCCTAGTCCGGAACTCACCAGCAGATCACCCACTCTGATATCGGCTGTGTCCTGAACATGCAACAATTCCAATTGTCGAGTCACCCCTGAACCGCGCGCTATCAACCGCAAGTTACTTCGATTGACCTGAACAGGCACTGAATGGGTCTGATCACTCACAAGCAAGACCCGACTCGTATATGGACTAATCTCGATGACCTGCCCCATCAACCCCTGCGCATCCAAAAGCGGCTGACCAACATAGACACCCGAGCTTGTTCCTTTGTCGATAATCACTTCATGTCGCTCAGGGTCTGGATCAACCCCTATCAATTCAGCGACAAGCACATTGTCTTGCAGCTTCGCGGCCGAGCCTAAAAGATCTCGCAGACGATTATTCTCCGCAGTCAAGGCCGCCATTTTTTCAGTCTTGGCCTTGAGTAAAAGTAACTGTTCTTCTAGTCGAGTGATGTCGGATTGCAGTTCCGCGCGCGATTTGAAAGTTTGCCTGACGCCCTCGGCTGTTCGATTGGGGTAATCTGCGAGATATACAACGGGAGATAACAGCAAGGTCAAACCGGCCCGGATATCATCGGTGATTGAAAAAATTCGGAGATGGTCGAAGGTGATGAACAGCAGGGATAGCAGCGTGAGGCCCACTACCTTGTAGCCAGTTGTCTTCTCTTCAAGAAATAGTGATTTTATGAGTCTTACCCCGATGACTTAACAGCATTGTGCCAGCAAATAACGTCGACACCTCTGAAACCACTTATTCAACTTATGTGTTAGTTGGCTATCTAGCTCGCTTGCAATCGCAGACTGGCGCCTATCGCAAAGTTATATTACTGAATTGATAGTAAATCGCTGTCGCCCCGATCGTCCATAATCTCTAGCGCGCGACCTCCACCTCTAGCGACGCAAGTTAATGGGTCCTCCGCAACAATAACCGGCAACCCAGTTTCATTTGACAGCAGCCTGTCGAGTCCGCGGAGTAGCGAGCCGCCACCCGTCAGAACAAGCCCGCATTCAGCGATATCCGATGCTAATTCTGGCGGCGTCTGTTCGAGCGCCCCTTTGACTGCCTGCACAATCACTGACAAAGGTTCCTGCAGTGCTTCAAGAATTTCATTGCTGTTTAGCGTGAAGCTTCTGGGCACACCTTCAGCCAGATTACGACCCCGAACATCAATTTCGCGAACCTCCGAGCATGGAAATGCCGCACCAATTTCCTGTTTGATCCTCTCTGCAGTGGCATCGCCAATCAAACTTCCCTGAGTTCGCCGGACAAAAGCAGTAATCGACTCGTCAAACCGGTCACCACCGACTCTGACAGACTGAGCATACACAACACCGTTGAGCGAAATTACCGCTATCTCCGTCGTGCCTCCACCGATATCAACAACCATTGTACCGACCGCTTCGTGCACTGGTAGCCCGGCACCGATTGCGGCGGCCATAGGCTCTTCGATTAGACGCACATCCCGTGCACCGGCACTGATCACCGACTCGCGAATCGCGCGTCGTTCAACTTCAGTAGATTGGCAAGGCACACAAACCAGCACTCGGGGGCTAGGTCTGATGAAACTATTCTCATGAACCTTCTTGATGAAGTGCTGTAACATTTTTTCAGTTACCTGAAAGTCGGCGATCACGCCGTCTTTCAATGGGCGAATAGCGGTGATGTTTCCTGGCGTTCTGCCTAGCATCCGCTTTGCATCGATTCCGACGGCGGCAACACTTTTCTGATTATTGTTGTTACGGATCGCAACAACCGAGGGTTCGTCTAACACGATACCTTGCTCACGCACGTAAATTAGCGTGTTTGCGGTTCCTAGATCGATGGAAAGATCGTTGGAAAACAGACCCCTTAGCTTTTTAAACATTTTTTGGGGGAACCTTATATATAGGATTTAAAATCTTTTGTAACCATATCATTTATTAAAGAATTTACACAACTAAACCCCTCATATGAGAGTGTTTTTTCGCAGCTCGGCAGGCGGGATGAAATGATGGGGGCAGATTTTATTTATTAAACCCCGCAACCAAATAAAAATGTGATCTCCACAGACTTCTAAACGCGGAAATACCCGACATAGGATCCGATATAAAACCAGTATAGAAATTGGCACGCATTATCTACACTTGTTTATTGCAGTCGGGGCAATTCCTGATTAGCATTCGTCGCCTCATAACAACGCAAAAACAAGAGATTCAGTAAAGTCATGAAAATAGATAACGAGGTCATACTCAACATCGCAGAACTCGCCCAACTCGAGGTTAAAGATGAGATGATCAGTCAATACGCGGATAAAATGACCGCCATGCTGAATCTGATTGAGGAAATGCAATCGGTTAACACCGACAACATCGAACCCGTGTCAAACCCTCTCGATGCGGTCCAGACAATGAGAGAAGACAAGGTGACAGAAAAAGACCTGAGAGACGAGTATCAGGCGATTGCCCCGGAAGTCGATTCGGGTTTGTATCTTGTACCTCGGGTGGTGGAGTAAAAAACAAGTGACTGACTGGCACTCAAAAACGATTAAAGAAATGAGCATAGATCTAGCCAAGGGAGAATACTCCAGCGAGGAACTCACTCGGCACTTCCTTAAACGGATCGAACAACACGAACCCAACTTGAACAGCTTTATCTCAACTTTCCCGGAACAGGCAATAAGCCTTGCACAACAATCTGATGAAAAAAGACGCGAGGGAAACAGTGAGCCTCTGTTGGGTATCCCTATCGCGCACAAAGATATTTTCTGCACAAAGGGACAAAGAACGACCGCAGGCTCGAATATGCTGGACAACTTTATCTCTCCCTACGATGCGACAGTTGTCGAAAACCTGAAAACCGCAGGCACCATCAATATGGGCAAAGCAAACATGGACGAATTCGCCATGGGTTCGTCAAATGAGCATAGTGCTTACGGGAACACGCGAAACCCTTGGGACCTCGCCCGCGTCCCAGGTGGCTCATCTGGCGGATCGGCCGCTGCGGTCGCGGCAGGCTTGTGTGCCGCAGCAACAGGTACCGACACAGGAGGTTCGATCCGGCAACCCGCTGCTTTTTGTGGCGTTACGGGTTTAAAACCAACCTATGGACGTATTTCCCGCTACGGCATCATCGCTTTTGCTTCCAGTCTCGATCAGGCAGGTCCAATCACACGGACTGCGGAAGACGCTGCTATCATGCTGGAAGCGATGGCTGGGTATGATCCGAAAGATTCTACCAGCATTAACCAACCGGTTCCGAGCTATAGCGCAAAAATTAACGACTCTATTGAGGGGCTAAAGGTTGGTATTTGCAAGGAATACTTCACTGACGGTCTTGACCGCAATATCGAAGCAGCGATTCAGGACGCTGTAACAGAGCTGGAGAAACTGGGCGCCGTAATCAGCGAAGTTAGCTTGCCTAATACAAAGCATGCAGTTCCCGCCTACTACGTCATCGCCCCCGCTGAGTGTTCTGCGAACCTGTCTCGCTACGATGGCGTGAGATTTGGGCATCGATGTGAAGACCCCGCGGACATCTCAGATCTCATCAAGCGCAGCCGTTCGGAAGGTTTTGGCGAAGAAGTCAAAAGCAGGATCATGGTCGGTACATTCGCATTATCCGCTGGTTACTACGACGCCTATTACCGAAAGGCACAGCAGATCAGACGACTCATCAAGAATGATTTTCTTGACGCCTTTAAAGAAGTGGATCTAATTTTAGGACCAACCACGCCATCTCCTGCTTTCAAAATAGGAGAAAAATCCAACGATCCTGTCTCGATGTACCTTGAGGACATCTACACCATTTCAGTCAACCTCGCAGGGTTACCCGCCATTTCTTTACCTGCAGGTATGGCACAAGGATTACCGGTTGGCATGCAATTAATAGGTTCGCACCACTCGGAGGCACAACTACTAAATGCCGCACACCAATTTCAACAACAAACCGATTGGCATTTGAAATCACCGGGTCTGGCTAACGCAGGTACGACAGAGGGTAAACCGCTATGAGTCATTTAGGCGAGTGGGAAGTAGTCATTGGTCTGGAAATTCATACCCAGCTATCAACACAATCGAAAATTTTTAGCGGCGCAAGTACAAAATTTGGCGCAGAACCAAACACTCAAGCCTGTGCCATCGATCTTGGTATGCCCGGTGTTTTACCGGTTGTTAACAAAGAGGTGTACCGAAAGGCGGTTACATTTGGTCTGGGGATAGGTGCCGAGATAAACAAGCGTTCGGTGTTTGACCGCAAAAACTACTTTTACCCGGATCTGCCAAAGGGCTACCAAATCACGCAACTGGAATCACCAATCGTCATGGGCGGGCATGTTGAAATTGTCCTTGATGATGGCACTAGCAAAGTGATTAATGTGACGCGCGCACATCTCGAAGAAGATGCGGGCAAATCTCTGCACGAAAACTACCATAATCAAACTGGCATTGATCTTAACCGAGCCGGCACGCCACTGCTTGAGATTGTATCAGAGCCCGAGATGCGATCGGCCGAAGAGGCTGTTGCGTATGCTCGGTATATTCATCAGCTGGTCACCTATCTGGGTGTTTCGGATGGCAACATGTCGCAGGGTTCTCTGCGTTGCGACGCAAATGTTTCAATCAGGAAACACGGGCAGCAAGAACTGGGCACCCGAACCGAGACAAAAAACGTTAACTCCTTTCGTTTTCTCGAGGCCGCAATAAACTTCGAAGTCGAACGCCAGATTGGAATACTTGAGTCCGGCGGCAGAGTCATTCAGGAAACAAGACTCTACGATGCTGTCAAAAACGAAACACGCTCAATGCGCAGCAAAGAGACAGCCACGGATTATCGTTACTTTCCTGAACCTGATTTGCTGCCGATTGTCATTGACGACGCGTACATCGACGCTGTGAGAGCTGAAATGCCTGAACTACCAGCGCAGCGAGCGGTAAGGTTTGTTGAACAATATCAACTGAGCGAAGTTGATGCCGCGTTGCTATCGTCAAACCTTGATCTTGCCAATTACTTCGAGGAAGTGACCGCCATCTGCGGCGATCCAAAACCCGCGTCGAACTGGATACGTGTAGAATTGTTAGGGCTACTCAACCGGGATGACATAGAGATCAGTGAATCCCCCCTGCCATCCGCTCAACTCGGCAAGCTTATTCAACGAATACTGGATGACACCATATCCGGCAAAATTGGCAAACAGGTTTTTGAAGCTTTATGGCAAGGTGTGGCTCGCGACGTTGACGACTACATTGCGCACGAAGGTCTGAAACAAGTATCCGATTCAGGTGAACTGGAAGCGATTGTCGACAAAGTCATCGCCGACAACCCAGCACAGGTTGAACAGTTTCGCGCAGGAAAAACCAAACTCATGGGCTTCTTCGTAGGCCAAATAATGAAAGAAACCCAGGGTAAAGCAAATCCCAAACAGGTTAATGCGCTTGTTTCATCCAGATTAAATGACTGATTGGCTCATCTTTGATCAATTGAAAGTGCCGCCAGAATACCCCTTATTCGCGCCGCATTAGCGCCCAAATCACTCTGGCCAAGGCGAGACACGGATCTTACGTCGACCTTTGAACCGGAGCGCGTGGGTCGAATTCGGACGACAACGTCATCTTTGAAACCAAACCAGAATGTCGTTGCAATCGCTTCTACGATACCCAGCTCTGCATCGATATTGACAACTTCCATACCTCTTTCTTCGAGCACCTTGCTGGCAAGGGCAACCACACTCACCACATCGGATTCGAGTTCAAGCGTCTGAATATCGGGATAAGCTTCCAGCTGTAACTTTGCCAAGATCGCAGGACTATCAAACCCCGCCCCATAAGTCAGGTCATTCACGATTGCCTCTTCCTTTGCGCCAACTAATCGCTGGTTCACAAGGGTGTAAAACACAGGTGGCGAACTCGTGTCGGTCGTGATGTCATGAATTACCGGTACCGATGTAACTTTAAGAATATTTGGCACAACCATCACCATTGGTAAGATGCTAGCGGCTATTCCTATATAAAGAAGCTTCCTATCCCTGAGCATATGATGCTTGTTAACGTAGAAAAGCATCACCAGCGAAATAATAACAACCAACACTGCCACTAAAAGCGCGAGCATGACGGTACCCAGTGAGGACATCCAAAGAGAAGGACCGTATTTGTAACCTATAGGCGCTGATAGTAAAAGTATTACCGATATCACGCCGCTTGTGGCAAGCAACTTGCTCCACCATTTCGTTTCTTCCATTTCTACCTCGTTAGTTTGATCTTAAGTAACCTTGATGTGCCAGGGTTCATATCGCACTCCTAGCAGATTATCTTCTGGATAACGCATATTAATATAGCCGAGCTCTACCAACCGACTAAACTCCTCGGTTTTGGCAAATTGCTCCGTGAAATTTCTTGAACCAAATCCGATTTTTCCAACATCGAAATCCCCGATGCCGTGAAAAGAATGCCCAGGGGGAGCCAGACTTCGTGATGCTCGAGAAAGATTACCCTCGGACTGAATTGTCTTGGCCAGGAACAGATGGGTTTGTTTAACTATGTTTCTGATCCCCGAAGTGAGTACAACTTTGCCGCTCAGATCGGACTGAAGTTTTCGATACAATTCTTCAGCTTCTCCTCTGAAGAGATAGTGCCCGGTACTACCTACTTTCACACGATCTCTCCGACTCACAACTGAAGTTAACTTGTCGACAACCCGGTTGCCAAAAAAACCATAACCCAGCGCATCTGCATCGAAAACCGATGCTATAAAATTGACCTCAGCGGCCTCGAATACGCCTACTGCAGAGTAATTTCGACCGTACCTCAAGACATCATCAAAACTGACAACATTAAAATTACCGTGACCAACCAAGCTCTGCACCCGATCCAATCTTTTGAAGGATGCGATCAGTGTTTGAAATTGCTCCCTAGGGACAAAAATATCCTCCCGATGCGCATTTTCAAAATCATGCATCTTGGCGAGATATTGATTCAAGTTAAGCTCTTGAGCGGAAGACTGATGTTTTTGAAACTCTCGCAGGTAAGCTTTACGATCCGGAGACAGCGTCGTGAGGTGTTCTATGGCATTGAGCACTTGAGCCGGTGTTGTGGCCAGATCTTCAAGATAAGCTGGATCAGCGGAAACCATACCTGTTTCGGCAAGGCTCGGCCAAATAGCACCCGCAGCAGAACAAGCTAGCGCACTTTTCGAGATTGAATTAAAAAAATCTCTTCTATTCACTGATTACGTTCCAACACCCGGGCGCAGAATATTAGCTTCAATCCCAGTGTTTTTCTAGCATCCTCACTGGTTGTCGGTGCGAGCAAAACCAGACTATCTTCCACCATCGACGACAATTGTTTGACCTGTTGTAAAACTACCTGCCTGAGAGGACAAATAAACCGCCAAACCAGCTATTTCTTCTGGTTCACCAATACGTCGCAAACTTGCATTAGATGTCGCATTTTTCAAAGTCTCAGGATCTTCCCATAATGCTCTGGCAAAATCGGTTCGAATCAACCCCGGCGCGATCGCGTTCGCGCGGATGTTATCTGGGCCATACTCCACGGCTATATTTCGAGCCATTTGCATGTCGGCTGCTTTTGAGATGCCATAGGTACCAAGCACCGAACTACCGTTCAAGCCACCGACAGAAGAAATAATAATAATCACGCCATCCTTGCGTTCTACCATTTCCGGCAGAACCATCTGGCAGAGCCAGTGATTGGACTTGATATTAGAATCAAGAATCTTATCAAAAGCAGAATCAGGAATATCGGCCATGGATCCGTAGAAGGGGTTCACCGCCGCGTTGCAGACCAAGATATCTACCTTACCAAGGTGCGTTTTTGTTTGCGTGATCAGCTGCTCAATCTGTGCTTTGTCACCAATATGACAGGGGATTGAAACCGCACTGCCTGCGCCATCGGCAGTTGCTTCATTTATTTCAGCTGCGACGGCTTCGCATGCGTCGGCTTTTCTGCTCGAAATCACAACCTGAGCACCATGGGCAGCTAACTGCTCGGCAATTGACTTACCAATACCCTTTGTCGAACCGGTTATCACAGCTACTTTGCCTGTCAGATCAAATAAACTCATAACTTCCTCACTTATTAATTGCTGAAAATTTCTAGCTCAGGGCTACCACCGTTCGGTGACGACTAACCGCACTGTCGCTCGCGTTCATTTAAATGATCAATGCAGCGCTGCGGAAAATATCACATGGGGACGCAAAAATTACAACGACAATCAACGAACCAAATTACCGTGGTAATCCTGAGAAAATACTCTGCCGAGAAATCGCTCTCCGTGCCTCGTTTTCAAATGAACATGGGTGGTTTATTCCACAAGCGCCATCTTAGGAGGACGCCGCACATCCATTAACTTGCTTTGTCGAAAAAAACACCTTTTGACATCACTCGCAAAGGTGTCGCCAATGCTTCAAGATTTGCGGTTGGATCATCCGCATAAAAAACAAGATCAGCACTAAAATCAGGACTGATCTGACCTACTTGATCACCCAAGCCAATAGCTTCGGCACAGTCACTGGTTGCGCTCTTGAGGGCCTCAACCGGTGTCAATTCTGCAAAGTGGGCGAAGACAGGAATGGCCAGAGGCAAATGATGGTGTATTACGCCGGGAATGCCTGCGTCCGTTGACGCAATAAGCTTTACCCCGGCTTGTTTCATTTTTCGATAGTTATCCATCATCATACCTTCAAACTTCTGAGTGCCAATGTAGCGTTTCCAACCAGCGTTAACCGTTGGCGACACTCGCACGTCATTAGCAACAATTTTCTCGACAACTTCCGGGTCATACGCCTTTCCCCAACCCTCCTCTCCCACCCAGGAACAGTGTTCAATGGTTGTCACACCTGCCTCCGCTGCGTGACGAATGCCCTCGGTTCCATGGCAGTGTGCGGCAACGGTGTACTCCAGTTCGTTAGCACGAGCCACGATCGACTTCATAATAGAACTCGAAAACTGTGCATCTTTTGGCGCTGAATCAGGCGTAATGCTGCCTCCGGTCGCCATAACTTTTATGAGATCAACACCCCTTGCATGCTGTCGTGCCAGCACCTCGAGCGCCTGCTCAACCCCTTCTGCCTCGCCACCCCAAAAATGACAGTGCCCCTTTACAGAGGTGATTGGCTGGCCGGCACAAACAAGTCGACAACCAACAACCTCTCCGCTGTTGATCATGTCCCTAACGGCCAACTCGAGCCACTTTCCTCCACCAAGATCCCGTGCCGTCGTAATGCCCGCGGCCAGCATCGACTGGCTTCTCTCTATCATTTGTTCAATCAGAAGTTCTCGCTTGATTTTGCCGTGTGCAAAAGGATCTCTGATTTCAGGATCAAGACACATGTGTACGTGCGCGTCGATGAGTCCCGGCGTGACATAGACACCGGCCATGTTGATAGCTCCGGGGGCATCCTGCACGTTTTCCAACGCGACGATTTTTCCATCGCGAATACGAATAGAGGAATGATGCTGATCTAGGGAGTCGCCTAAACCGTTCCAGATATTAAGATTTGTCAGAATCGTGTCAGCCATATGCCGCCTATTTTCTCTTGTCGTTGTATACAAAAAGTGTTGATGCTGTGAAATTGAACAAACTGGCACTTGCCACACCTGCAACCAGGGCAAGCAGTCTGTACTGATCAAAGAAAGTGATCGTTGTTGTGAGCATGACATAGATACCCCAATTAAACGAAAAACCAACAAGGCTTGAGATAACAAACTCAAACCACTGTCTCATTTTCGGACGCCGCGCTCGATCGCCAAATGTGGTTTTCCGGTTCAAAGCCCAGTTCCAGCTGACCGCAGGCCAGAATGATAATCCTCTTGCGAGAATATGGTTGGCACCTACTGCCTGAAACAAATAATAGAACGCAAGGTCAATCACAAACCCACTCGCGCCGACGGCACCAAAATGGACAAACTCAGCCCAACCTTTAAATTTAAATAAATACAATCGTCTTAGGTGGCGCAGGTACTTCCACTGCTGATCAAAATTCATTTTGCTGGCACCCAGTTCGCGGTCTTTGAAGCTAATGGGAACCTCTTCAATAACCTCAAAGTTCACTCTGACCATTATCTCCAAACCAATCTTGTAACCGATCGGGTTGAGCTTCGTTATGTCTCCTAGCTGTTGTCTATTAAACATAAAGAAACCGGACATGGGATCCGAACACTGCGCAAGGGGTCGCGCCAAAAATGCCGCAAGATGAGAATTAAGGAACCGCCACAGACTCCAGTCCCTATCAAAGCTCCCGCCGCTTATATACCGACTACCAACGGCTAAAGCACCTTCATTACCGGCCACTTTTTCCAGCATTGCAGCGATTTCTTTCGGAGGATGAGACAAGTCGGCATCCATGACAAGCACAATATCGTTGGCAGCAGCTTCAATACCGTCGATGACCGAAAGCGATAAGTCCCGGGAACGACCTTCTCTGCGCAACAGTTTCAATGGATATGTTTTTGAAAGTCGCCCACAAACCTCGACTGTATCGTCGGGTGACATATCGTCGACGACAATCAGTTCATAATCTACCGAGGCTTCGGCATTTCCTATCCCAATACAGGCATGAATTTTTTCAGCCAACAGAGGCAGATTATCCGCTTCCTTAAAGGTTGGCACTACGATGCTTAGCATTTAGCCTTCTCTCTTCGACATATTTTACTCGCAACTATAATCTGGAAATTTCTGTTCAAGCGCATCGTAAGCCTTTTTATTAGGCCCTTTCAGGTAGATCTGCATCAATGGGCAAATACTCGTATTTTCATCGACTGGCCACGCATCGATAGAGCGGTGGAAGTATTCGATGGAGAGCTCAACGCTTTCAGGGGATAGCGCATGTACTCTTCCGACTAACTCATAAAACACCGCCAGACTTTGCAAGCTGGCATAGGTCGGAATTTGTTCCTCGGCTTTAGCCGCCAAATCTACCAGCACTTCACGCTGGGTGGCCGCGTTGACATTTATCGATTGATATTGCTTGTACAATTCTTCAAGTGTGACCAGTTTGCCAGGGAATGTCGATTGCAATAGATTGAGCCTCAAAAACACTTCCTCTGTCATATCAGATGGGGGACGCGAACGGGCAAATCCAACATATTGTTTTGAAAAAGCAATCAATTGATTAAATAGCAAGTACTGCTCATGACCATCCGTCAACTCGTCATCAATATATAATTGCAACAACCGATCCAAATAGTCTGTGATGTCACTTTCGAACTCATAGTTTTCACCGCCAAGAGGATTAAACCTGTGATATAGACCTAAATTAGTTGAAGGTGACAACCTAGCCTCAATGGAGAAAACCGGCCTTTTTGTTGTGTTAATAAACTCTTCAATCGCCTGTTGTTGGGCCGCTAGGGACATAAATGGTGAACTCAGCCGATTAGAGAAAACAAGATTCGCCCAGTCTCTTACCTCGACATCTGGTCTCAATTCTTCTACAAGATTCAGGTAGCCTATCGGCCCGGATTGATTATCTCCGTAGGTAAACAACACAGCATCCTTCGGCAGAGTGCTCAGCACTGTCCTGGCATACGTATCAATAAGCTGACTGCCACTTCTATCCGCACGCTGATAATTAGACGAATACACCGAAAAAACTGCAGCAACCCCAGCAATTAGAAAAACGAGACTTCGAATTTGATGTTCCGACAGGTGTTCCAACAGCTTTCCCGACAATAGTGATTCATTCGTCGCGTTCAACAACACCGTTGCTAACAATTTTACGCCGTGAGCAAACCATAGACAGATAGCAGCATAAGCAATAACCGGATAAGGTCGAAAAATCGCCTGATAAAAAGGACTAAACTCAAAGTTCAACAAAGCCAATAGTATGAAGGTTGAACCGAGAAACAAGAGAATGACACTCACATTTTCAAACCGGTCTCTTGTCCTGATTGAGTGTAAAAGACCGGTCATTATCAGGGGCAAACCGAGCAACCCCAATTGATACATCGCTTCTTTCGAGAGCCAAAAAAAGTACGCTATTTTATGCGAGCTATCAGCAACCACATGGTCGTCACTGTATGTCGACCTCATCACATATCGCATGAATTTCTCGATAGAGTCTACACCGCCATATACTGCGACTTCAGGATTAACCGTCAGAATGAGAGAAAGGTAAGGTAACAAGCCAGCAATAAGACAAAGTATCGACAACAACCAGAACACTGGTTGTTTTAATTCTTCCCACAGGTTTTTCCATCGCGGGTACATAATCACCGCCAACGCGGGTGAGGACAAAACCATCAGCGGCCAATGATTAGAAAGTGCCAGCCCAACAAAAAGACAAAGAAGATACCAGTATCGAATTTGGGCCGTCTTGAGATACTGAATCGAAATGAACCACGTCACCATAAACATCAGTGACGCTAGACTGTAGACCTCGATGATGATTGCCTGAGACCAAAAAGTGTTGGAGTACGCGTAAGCAAGCGCCGCTATTGAGGCAAGTATGCGATCTCCGGTTAGCGACACGACAACTGAAAAAAAGACCATGACCGCGCCCACGGCAAACATCACCGAAATCAGGTTCCCGTTAAAAACAGAATCCTGCAGAGTTAGTTGCTGACAGAGAAGCGTAAACAACGGATATCCGGGCGGGTGGCCAATACCGCCAACATGGCACACCATTTGGAAAAGACCTGCGTCCTCGAGGGTAATTAATCGAGGCATGGTGATCAGATATGCTGCAAGGGCAAGAGCGCCAATAACGCCAGCCTGTATCACCTTTTTTGAGATAGCCGCGCTAGGCATGATGTGTTTGCTCAGGCGATGCGTTTGACTGGTATGTGCTGAATATAATTAGTTGCTCCTCTGCAAATGCGCTTTGTGATCTTTTCAATGCCCCTCACTTGGGCAGATAGTATATACGTTCTGTTCTCCCCGGGGTGTTGGTTAAGACCATGGAGCTATCACTTATTGCATTTTTCACTAGACCCACGCTGCTACCGATTTATCCGCAACAAACCTATTGCCTCAGGTTTGACCGATCAGGACAAATATGATCTTCTTCAATATTTAGGCCTCAAAATTATGTCTAGCAGAACACTCAGTCATCGATTTATCTGCGCGGCAATGCTACTAGCATTTGTTATCTTGGCAAGCTCAAGGGTACAGGCAGCGCCAAGCACCTATGCTGTGAAAGCACCTGACCGACTTCAGAACTACATCAAAATTGACACTATCAACCCGCCAGGTAATGAATCTCGCGGCGTAAAGTTCCTAGGCGCTATACTTGAAGAGGCCGGTATATCCTACGAAACCGTAGAGTCCGCACCGGGCAGAGGTAATATTTGGGCCCGTCTGGAAGGCGGTGATGAGCCAGCACTTGTGCTCTTGAGTCACATTGATGTTGTACCCGCCGATGCAAAGTATTGGGATGTCGCTCCTCTTTCGGGTGCGGTTAAAAATGGTTATATCTATGGCCGCGGAGCCATCGACACCAAGGGACTCGGCATTACTCAACTACAGGCATTCCTCGCACTACACGCTTCGGGTAAAAAACTAAAACGTGATGTCATTTTTATGGCAACCGCAGACGAAGAAGCCGGCGGTTTCTTTGGCGCGGGGTGGTTGGTCGAAAACCGTCCTGAAATCTTTGAAGGCGTGGGCTATCTCATTAATGAAGGCGGGTCAGGACGCATCACCACAGGCAAACCGGTGTTTCGTGTCGAGGTAACACAAAAGGTACCTCTCTGGCTGAAACTGACAGCGCTAGATACGCCAGGACATGGATCCAGCCCAAGGGTAACGAGTTCCGTAACGAGGATTTTACGCGCCGGGCACCGCATCGCTGATACTACCTTTGCGTATCGCGTAATTCCCGCGGTTAGAACACTGTTTCAGAGCTCAGCTGAATTCAGGAGCGGAGAACTCCGCACCAAATTTGAGAGGATTGATGAATCCATAAAAGATCCGGTGTTCATGACCGCACTACAACTCAGGGAACCCGGCAGTGTCGCACTGCTGCACAACACCTGCTCAATCACTCGGCTGTCGGGTAGCAACAAAATTAACGTCGTACCACCTACAGCTTCAATTGAACTGGATTGCCGATTGCTACCGGATCAAGATCCCGAGGCGTTTTTAACAGAACTTGAGCACATTATTAATGATGAACAGATTTCTATCGAAACAATCATGGGGTTCACTCCAGCCGTGAGTGACACAAGCACGCCCTTATATGAATCAATAGAACGTGTCTTAACATTACACTACGAAAACATGAAAGCTGTTCCCTCAGTTTCAACAGGCTTTACAGACAGCCACTTTTTCAGAGACATCAATATTACCAGCTATGGCTTTGGACCATTTCTGTTCGAAGAAAATGAAAAAACAGGCGTACACGGAAACAACGAACGAATATCTGTAGAGAATATGATTAAGGGAACCGAAATCATGACTGACTTTGTGATGGATTTTGCCGTCGAGTAGTTAGGCGGGGTTATATCGTTTCAGGAAAGATTACATGTACGATATACGATTGAAGGATTGCTAAATGAGTCGGGCAGCAGTCCAGTCGACATCTACCCTTCTCGATTTTATCGAACTTACCAGAGATCGTACTTTTGAACCTCAGCACGACCGACCACCATATGATGCACCTCATCAGGACCGTCAGCAAAACGTAAGTGTCTTTGGTCAGCATACATTCCAGCAAGCGGTGACCATTGAGAAATACCTGTTGCACCATGCATTTGAATTGCTTGATCGATGATCTGACAAACTCGCTCAGGCACCATCGCTTTAACTGCACTGACGTAGACCCGAGCCTCCTTGTTACCAAGCACATCCATCGCCTTGGCTGCCTGGAGAACCATCAACTTCATCGCATCGATATCGATTCTGGCTCTGGATATCAACTCCAGGTTTTTGCCAAGTTTCGCGATAGGTTTGCCGAAAGCAACTCGACTAGCTGATCGCTTCACCATCAATTCGAGTGCGACTTCCGCTTTACCAATTGATCTCATGCAGTGGTGAATTCGTCCCGGGCCCAACCTTACTTGGGAAATCTCAAACCCACGGCCCTCGCCTAGCAGAATATTCTCTTTCGGAACTCTGACATCGTTGAATTTGATATGCATGTGTCCGCGGGGTGCGTGGTCCTGCCCAAAAACCTGCATACCTTCAAGTATTTCAACGCCTGGCGTGTCAATAGGAACCAGTATCTGGGACTGCTGTCGACTGGGAGGCGCATCAGGGCTGGTCTTCACCATTGTGATCATAATCTTACAACGAGGATCACCTGCACCCGAGATATAGAATTTCTCACCGTTGATAACCCACTCATCACCGTCTAATACAGCCTGAGTACTGATATTCTTTGCATCAGATGAAGGCAAACCGGGTTCTGTCATGGCATAGGCAGACCTTATCTCACCATTGAGCAGTGGTTTGAGCCACTGTTCTTTCTGGGCTTCGGTCCCGACTCTTTCGAGTACTTCCATGTTACCCGTGTCCGGTGCACTACAATTCAAAGTCTCAGATGCCAGAGAGAATTTGCCGAGTTCCGCTGCGATATACGCATAGTCCAAATTCGTAAGACCTTCGCCTATCTCTGAGTCTGGCAGGAAAAAATTCCACAGACCTGAGGCTTTTGCTTTTGCTTTGGCGCCATCCAACAGCTCCAGTTGCCGAGGATGCCAAGACCAACGATCATCTTTCTCACTCTCGAGTGCGTAGAATTCCTCAGTAATAGGCTCTACATTCTCTTTTATATGTTTTTTTACCGCATCCATCAGCGGCTGCGCTTTTTCTGACATTGCTAACGTAAACAAGTCATTTTTAATATCAGGCATCATTTTCTCCTTCGTTATCGTCTTGTGGCTAATTGTCATTCACAGACACCACCAGTGACTTCAACATACGACCTTTCAACTTCAAGCACCACATCTATTAACAGGGGTGATAGGTCCTTAAAAAAGAATGGTATCCTGAAATCACGCTTTTCGGACCACCGCGAGGTATTCTTCAATCCTCCGAAGGTGACCATCGACATTGGTTTGCCCCGCGTTGTGCGTTGCTATCGCTATTTTTGTTGCCCCTAGCGCTTCCCATTTATCCGAGTGCGACTGCCATCTTTCCGGCGTACCGCCGGCATATTGCGCTTGCGCCTGTATCTGAAATCCTTCCCAGTTTTTACCCGCTGCCGCCCTGGCAGCCTTTAGCAAGCTGATTGCTTCCGCGGCAGCGCTGTTCGCGCCCATCAGAGGAACCCAACCATCACCCAATTCTGCGCAACGTTTTAGTACCACTGGGGCAGCACCTCCAAACCAAACTGGAATAGGTTTAGATGGTCGCGGATTGATACTCGCTTTGTCGATTCGATGGAATTCACCCGAATAATCTAGAGAGTCTTCGCCCCAGAGTTCTCGCATGAGTGCTACCTGCTCTGCTTGCCGGGCCCCTCTTCTTTCAAATGGCACATTGAGTGCATCGTATTCAATCTGATTCCAACCTGTTCCAACACCCAGCCTTAACCTGTTGTTCGACAGTATTGCAACCTCAGCTGCTTGCTTGGCAACCAACACAGTTTGTCTTTGCGGCAATATCAGTATGGTTGTTACAAGCTCTATTGATTCTGTTACCGCCGCAATAAATGCCAACGTTGTTAACGGCTCATGAAATGCGACGTCTTTATCATAAACACCCTGAAACCCACCGGGTCTATCCGGGTCGGCGCCCACCACATGGTCGTACACCAACAACTGTTTGGCGCCAAGCGCTTCAGCGCCTTGAGCGAACGCTTTCATTGCACCAGGATCAGTACCAATTTCATTGTGCGGAAGAACGACACCATACTCCATTTTACTCATTCCCCAGAGATAAAAGCTCTCATTTCAAACGCTATTTCAACCAAATACTTTGAGTGATTCCAATTCACTACTCATTTGTGAACTACGAGTAGCCATCGCCATAAACATGTCGTTACCTCTATCTGTTTCACCCACGATCATTGATGCAATTACAGCCATAATCAAACCGGCAGGCGCATAGCGGCGATAAAGCGCCCATGCTTCGTTCCATTTCATCTCAACACCATAGCTTTTCAGCACGTCAAGATAGTGTTTGAGTAATGCTTCTTCATTTTCTGCTCGATCATCCGGGAGCAGACTTGTACCCATAAAATAGCTGAGATCATTAAAAGCGCACCCCAGACTAATTGATTGCCAGTCGACGACGGCTAGCGGGTAGGGACCCCCAAACATCATATTGTCGAGACGATAATCGATGTGGATCAGTGTCTTTTCACCCGTGAAGTCGGTGTATTGGTCCATGACGCCACCGACACCCAACACCATCTCATGATCAGCATTTCCCAAACGACTCGCATACTTTTCCAGAAAGCCTGTCTGCACCATCTGGTAGATTGATTTCGCAGGGTCGGGTTCTTCTACTTTTCTAGGAGCCAGCAACGGATATTGCCCAAGGGATTGGTCACCCCACCTTGGACCATGTAATTTAGCGAGCTCTTCCAGTGCCAGCGCGGCATCATCAACAGAGCAGCCATTCAGCTGATCACCCTGCTCTCCGGGCGCAAGGTCTTCCATAATGATGGCAAAATCGTGGGTCTCGTCAATAATATCAGCGTAGTGGACCACTGGCGTTTGGATATCAACACTGGCAGCGAGTTCGTTGTAGAAAAACACTTCCTTGATGTAGTTCTGCAGCTGAACGCCCGTTTGTTTGCTCACGGGGTCATTCGAGGCAAACTTACCGACAATCGATTCCGGCAGCTCGCCCTCTCCCTTTAACTCGAACCTCACGTTCTCGCCAACCTGCCCAGTGCCGATGCTTTTACTTGTCAGGCTATGTACCCGACCCGAAACTCCCGCGAAGTTAAGCACCTCGGTTAGCCAATCAGGTGTTATTTTCTCTGCTTCATGTATCAATGCGGGCTTACTCATACCAAATCTCTGGATTACAAATTAGGTATAAACTATATGAATTATTCGGGCTTAAGGGAAATCTGTATTGTGCTTGGAGAAACTAAGGCCAAAGAACGGAATTTATCAGGCCGCTTAACGCAGGGCTGACCCCAATAGTCGAGACCCCAAGCCTCTATGTTTTGAGTCCCAGTGCCGAGCACCCGTACTTTCAATCGACAAGGCTTCGCTTTGTGATCTAGGGAATTGCTGGCTTAAAAAACGGGGCTGCGAACTGCCGGTGCGCAGTAGTACATGCGTTAAGTGCTCATTTAACGGTTATGCTCTGTAGCAAAGGCGGCTAATCTATCAAGGCTTTCAAAGCAGCTCTTTACCGGCGCCTCACCTCTGACGAAATAAGACACCCGCTTATTTCAATCTACGCATGCCTTTAAAAGAATAAAACTGGTGGGCCTGGAAGGACTCGAACCTTCGACCTGCCGATTATGAGTCGGATGCTCTAACCAACTGAGCTACAGGCCCTAACAAAAAAGGGCTTTGGAGAGATGTGCTTAAGTCTTACGAAGTTTCGTCAAGGAAACTCTTCAAGTGATCCGAGCGAGTAGGATGCCGTAGCTTCCGGAGCGCTTTGGCTTCAATCTGACGAATACGCTCTCTGGTGACATCGAACTGCTTACCGACTTCCTCTAAGGTATGGTCAGTATTCATATCAATACCAAATCGCATTCTGAGCACCTTCGCTTCTCTCGCGGTAAGCCCGGAGAGTATACCACGGGTTGCTTCCTTAAGACCCTCGTCAGTTGCAGTGTCCACAGGAGACCCTACCGCTGCACCTTCACCGAGATTGTTGTTCGAATCTAGGAAGTCGCCCAGATGTGAGTCTTCATCATCGCCAATTGGCGTTTCAGTCGAGATAGGCTCCTTGGCGATTTTCAGAACACGACGAACCTTATCTTCTGGCATTTCCATTCGCTCACCTAGCTCTTCAGGTGTTGGCTCGCGACCCATTTCCTGCAGCATTTGCCGGGATATTCTGGACAGCTTATTGATCGTTTCAATCATATGAACGGGAATACGGATGGTTCTTGCTTGGTCAGCAATTGACCTTGTGATCGCTTGTCTGATCCACCAAGTTGCATAGGTTGAGAACTTGTAGCCCCGTCGGTATTCGAACTTGTCTACCGCCTTCATTAAGCCAATATTGCCCTCCTGAATAAGATCAAGAAACTGCAATCCACGATTGGTGTATTTTTTAGCAATAGAAATAACTAAACGCAGGTTCGCCTCGACCATTTCCTTCTTTGCACGACGAGCCTTCGCTTCACCGATCGACATTCGACGATTGATGTCCTTAATTTCGATAACGGCCAAGCCACAGCTAGTTGATGCCTGCCTGATTCGTTTCTGAGCTCTGACAACTTCATCTTCGTACTTGCGCAGGCCTTCGTGTCCATCTGCGATTTGCTGTTGTACCCAAGCCGTGTTGTCTTCCTGACCGGTGAACTTCTCTAAAAAAGTCTTTCGCGGCATTCGGCCTTTCCGAACACACATCTGCATAGCCAAGCGTTCGTGATGACGGACCTGTGCATGAGTACTTCTGGCCATTTTTACAATGACATCGTACAGTTTCGGTACCAGTTTGAAGAACTGAAAAGAATCACCCAGCGCTACAAGCTCCTTGTCAACCTGAGGTGTGCCGCGGCCATGTTTTTTGATCGCTTTTTCTGTCTTTTTCAATTGCTTTCGCAGAATCTCAAATCGTTCTGCTGCTTTGATGGGATCGGGACCCTTTTCTTCTTCCTCTTCTTCTTCAGTCTTTTCTTTGACTTCACCCGGCACAACCTGAGCTGCGGGCATGACGTTTTCTTCAGGATCAAGAAACCCAATCAACATATCGGTCAGATGTGAATCTTCCTCTTGGGATTTATCATAGGCTTCCAAGATGTGTTCAACCGTGCCAGGGAAACTGGCAAGCGCATGCAATACGTCTCTTATTCCTTCCTCGATACGTTTGGCGATAACTATTTCGCCTTCGCGCGTTAGCAGCTCAACTGTGCCCATTTCACGCATGTACATGCGGACCGGATCGGTCGTTCGTCCCGCTTCATTTTCAACTGCTACCAGAACGGCTGCTGCTTCTTCGGCAGCCAATTCATCAGTTACGTCTCCTTCAGCCATCAAGTCGTCGCTTTCAGGCGCCTGCTCATGGACTGCGATGCCCATGTCGTTGATCATGCTGATGATGTCTTCGATTTGTTCCGGATCAGAAATTTCGTCCGGCAGATGGTCGTTGACCTCAGCGTACGTAAGGTATCCCTGCTCTCTTCCTCGGCTGATTAGCTCTTTTAATCGAGATTGCTGATTCTGTGCGAGTCCACTGCTGGTCATAGGCTACCTTTGAAACTTTCATCGGGAAAACGAGCCGGACATTATAACCAGTGAATATTGATCATTCCACTACCAGTTCCTATCGGCGGGCGACCATTAGCGATCATGATGAGAGGACTACTGCTTCAATGATTGACCTCTATGAATCAATTCGGGCTTCGAGCAAAGCTTGACCAGACACTATTTCCCGGATTTGTTCTTCAACGATTCCCGATAGCTTTTGCGTTCTTCAGGAGACCAATCTGCAAATGGCTTTGAGTGCAAATCCTTCCTAACCTGTTGAAAGGATTGAGTTTCTATGATTTTTGCCATCTTTCCGAGTATGCCACTGTACTGCCCAGGCAGCTCGCTTACATCCAGCAGTTGCTCTCGCTCTGCCAGCATTTTTAGCACGGGGAATTCCGGTTGATCCTGGTAAGATGCCAGCAGAACCACTGGCGATGCCATTTCTCTCGCTAGAATCGAGTGCACAAGGTCGACCAACAACCGGCATCCCGGCGCATTTTCAAGCTGGGAATATGTTTTTTCGTCGACATCTCCCGCAAGATCAGGTTGCCGTAGCAAAATGCCAATAGCATCTTCTGCTAGTGTTGCCATTTCCCTCGAAACCAGCGCACCAAAAGAAAACGAAGGGTCTTCATCCATAAACTCCGCGGTAGCCATCATTTCAGCATACTCGTCATCGCTTGCGACGCCAGCGGGTCCCCCTGCAGGATTTACATCAGCATGCTCTCTCGAAACCCCACCACGAGCGCTTCCAGTGCGCGTTGAAGCAGCCTCAAACCCCTGATTTTTAACAGGAAAAGACCTAGATCTCTCGTAACCAGCTACCTGGTCTTGACTGTTAGAAACCGCGATCAACCGTTCACTGGACAACCCTGTAAGCTCAGAGAGTTTGCCAATCACTAGCTGTTTGAAAACACCCTCGGGAATTTTCTGGATTAACGGCATCGATAGCTGTGATAGCGTCGCTTTGCCTTCCATCGCGTCCATATCAAGCCCCTCTTGAAGATGATCAAACAGAAAGTCGGTCAGATGTGGCGCCTGATTAACCCGCCACTCGAACTTGTCCTTACCTTCTTTTCGAACCAGGGTATCCGGGTCCTCGCCTTCCGGCAGAAACAGGAACCGAGCACTACGCCCATCCCGCATAAAAGGTAAACTTTCCTGCAAGGCCTTCCAAGCAGCACCTCTACCGGCCTTGTCGCCGTCAAATGAGAAGACCAACTTGGAGACCGTACGAAAGAGCCTGTCAAGATGGTCACTACTGGTTGCTGTGCCCAGTGTTGCAACCGCGTAATTAATACCCTGCTGCGCCAAAGCAACAACATCCATATAACCTTCAACGACAATCAGTGTTTCTAGCTTGCGATTACGACGTCGACTTTCATAGAGCCCATAAAGCTCTCGTCCCTTATGAAACACCGGGGTTTCTGGTGAGTTGAGATACTTGGGCTTGCCATCCCCAATAATTCTACCGCCAAACGCGATCACACGCCCTCTGACGTCTCTAATCGGAAACATGACTCTGTCCCGAAATCGATCATAGGTTTTGCCTTCTTCATTGTTATCGATGAGCATGCCTGATTCGATCAAAAGGTCACGTTCATGATTAGTCTTCGCCAGCGCGCCCATTAGATTGTCCCAGCCCGGTGGGGCATATCCGAGCTGAAAATCCCTCGCGATTTCCCCCGACAGACCTCTTTGTTTCAGATAATTTACCGCTGTGTCACGGCTGGCATGTTGGCGGAGAAATCCCTGATACAAAGAAGACGCCTGTTCCAGAATTTCGTATATCGACTTGCGCTTTTGTAGCCGTTCAGAAGTACCCGGTGGGCTGGAATTAGGCACTTCGACACCCGCTTTTGATGCAAGCATTTCTACCGCCGCGATAAAATCCATTCGCTCAAATTCCATCAGAAACTTAAGCGCGCTACCGGACGCCTGACAGCCAAAGCAGTAGTAAAATTGCTTTTCTTGATTAACACTAAAAGAGGGGCTTTTTTCGGTGTGAAACGGGCACAGGCCAGTGTAATTCTGCCCCGTTTTTTTTAAAGTGACGCGACTATTTATGACATCAACGATATCAGTTCGCGACAACAAATCGTCTATGAAATCAGGTGGAATCACGTTGCATACTATAGATAACGGTTTCGATCAGGATGTCACCTGAGCAAACTAAAAACAAGCTGTGAAGACGAACAGCTGAGATTAACTCAACAGGCTTTTTACCTGCCCACTGACCGCGCCCACATCTGCGCGACCCTGTATTTGAGGCTTCAAGATAGCCATCACCCGCCCCATATCTTTCATTGAGCTAGCCCCGGTCTCAGAGATCGCGCCCTGAACCAACGCAGCCAACTCTTCGACGGTCAATTCAGTGGGCAAAAACTCCTTGATTAGCTCAATCTCAAATGCTTCCTGAGCAACCAGATCTTCCCGTCCTGCTGCTTCGTACTGGGCAAGGGAGTCCTTTCGCTGCTTGGTCATCTTGTCTAGTATAGCGAGCACTCGAGCATCGTCGAGCTCGATGCGCTCATCCACCTCGATCTTTTTGAACTCAGACATGGTCAGTCGCAATGCACCAACCCGCTGTTTGTCCCGCGCTCGCATTGCATCTTTTACCGCGTTATCAATTTTCTGCTTAATTTCCGAAGCCGACATAATATTTCCAGATAAGTAGTAAAGGTAATTTCTCTTGTTTAACGCCCAAATGATCGATTCTAGTGAAGTGCTTTGTCCCTAAAGTGCTAAGTGCCCAATCGACACGCACGGCTCTTTTTCCACTGAATGATAAAACTCAACAGAAACCTCACTAGGATTGCTAACAAAGAAAGGATGTTTCAGGGAATGAAACACGAGGAAGGAAATACAGAACAATCGCTCGGCTCAAGCCTCAATCTGAGGCTCAATGCCAAGTTCTGGATGCTAGTACAAGCGTTCCATTCTTCGAGACTCACGCTGCACTTTCTTTGCATGTCTCTTAACGGCAGCTGCCGCCTTGCGCTTTCGAACTGATGTTGGCTTTTCATAGAATTCACGACGTCTCACTTCAGCTAGAATCCCAGCTTTTTCACATGAGCGCTTGAATCGTCGCAATGCAACATCAAATGGTTCGTTCTCTTTTAATTTTACAAATGGCATACCGGTTTATACTCTCCTTTCTCGAAGGGCGAGCATTCTAACGGCATCTGAGGGCAAATGCAAAGCGCTAGTTGAGGCTTAGTTACCAAACCACGGGGATGATCAATTTGCTTGAACTAACGTGCAAAAAGCTACGCTAAAAAACGATTTCAGAACCAATTTCTCTCGAGATTTACAGGATTTTTTCGGAAATAATCAGTACGATGCGGGCTCCGCGTTGCGATGTTGCATCCGGGCACAAAACTCACTTTACAACAGAGAGAACGCTTGAGAGTCATAGGCATAGAAAGTTCATGCGATGAAACCGGGGTTGCCGTATATGACAGCGAAAAGGGTCTTATGGCAGATCTCCTATATAGTCAGATCGACCTGCATAAAGAATACGGCGGGGTCGTGCCTGAACTTGCTTCGCGTGATCACATCCGCAAAACCCTGCCCATGATTGACCAAGCGCTTTCTGAAAGCGGCTCCACAAAACACGAAATTGATGGCGTCGCCTATACCGCTGGGCCAGGTCTCGTAGGCGCCCTCCTCGTGGGTGCCAGCATAGCCAAGTCACTTGCATTTGCCTGGAACGTGCCAGCCATAGGAGTGCATCACATGGAGGGACACCTGCTGGCATCAATGCTCAGCGACAATCCCCCCAAATATCCTTTTATCGCCCTGCTAGTATCTGGGGGTCATACGCTGCTGCTTGCCTGTCATGGACTGGGACAGTACGAGTTATTAGGCGAATCACTGGACGATGCAGCCGGCGAGGCTTTTGACAAGGTGGCCAAAATGCTTGAATTACCATATCCCGGAGGTCCTCAAGTTGCGCGCCTTGCACTCGATGGGGATTCAAGTCGGTTCCGTTTTCCAAGACCCATGACGGACAGGCCTGGACTGGACTTTAGCTTCAGTGGACTGAAGACCTATACAATGAATACACTGCACAACATCACGAACCCTACGATTCAGGACAAATCGGACATCGCACTCGCGTTTCAAACCGCGGTCGTCGACACCATTCGAATCAAATGCCAGCGGGCAATTCAACAAACAGGGCTCTCTCGCTTAGTGCTTGCTGGCGGCGTCAGTGCGAACCTGGCTCTGCGAGATAAATTGAAAGTACTTGGCAGTAAACATCATGTCGAGATCTATTACCCTGAGCTAAAACTCTGCACGGATAACGGCGCAATGATCGCTTATGCAGGGCTTCAACGGTTGCGCCAAAATCATACAGAGGACTTATCAATCACAGTGAGGCCGCGATGGCCGATGACGGAACTCAACTAATGGCAAAAGATATCATTTTTATTGAAGGTCTGGAGATTGAGACAATTATTGGTGTTTACGAACATGAGAGAGACATCAAACAAAAAGTGGTGCTTGATATTGAAATGACGCTACCCGAAAGCAATGCATCGAGCTCTGATGATCTGCGCCATACGGTAGACTACGATGCCGTGTCCAAGTTGGTGACAAGTTATGTCATAGACACCCAATACCAGCTGATTGAATCGCTTGCAGAGCAAGTGGCTTCGCTAGTGCTCGGAGCATTTGCCACTGATTCGCTTAAGCTAAAGTTGTCTAAACCGGGCGCCGTCAAAAATGCCAAATCGGTTGGATTAATTATCCTACGTTCGGTAGACGGAAACCCTTAGCATTCCAGTTTCTTCAAAACTGAGCTCCATGACCGTGCCGCTAGCGCGAGCCAAAGCCGAGGCGCAACCGGGGCAGAGGGCTGGGGCCGGGGGCTGAGAGCCGGGGGCAAGATTACGACAGTCATTGTTTCGGCCACCCACCAATCCCGAACAGATAGATCAAAACACCTAAGCCTAGGATGACATCTGTGATCGCGTCACGGCTCACCCCAGCTATTTTTTAACGCAACCGTCACTTATAATGCACACCTAGGGCACATCCCGCAGGGGATGCTCAAAACAGGGATACGCAAAACAGGGATATCCAGCAGATTGAAAACGATGGATAGCAATGATCAAGAACACGTCAGGTCTCTGATTCCGTTCGCTCAAATGCCCGATGACATTTTCAATAGCATGATTCCATTCATTACCTTAAAAACGTATGCGCCGAGCAAAATGGTATTCAAGCGTGGTGATGCTGATCTACTTCTATATTGGCTCATGGAAGGTTCAGTCGATTTGCTCGACAAAAGTTTTGAAGCCAGAAACCGGAAATCAAAGGATGAGAACGCGAGGTACGTTCTTGATAGTCACGAGCCTCACCGGTTAACCGCGATTACAACTTCCAACTGCCGACTTGCATTAATTCCAAGATCAACACTCGGTGAATTTTCCGAAAATCTCGATGCGGGTATTTCCCTTGATCGAACATTAGAAGACGATGATGGTGTCGACTGGATGTCCGCGCTGCTCAGCTCTCCGCTGTTCGAATTCATTCCACCCGCAAACATTCAGACACTTTTCAGCAAATTCGAAGAAGTTGAATACGCCGCGGGAGAGGTTGTCATTCGTCAAGGTGAACCAGGCGATTATTTTTATGTCATACAATCGGGCAGAACCAAAGTAGAGCGTCAGATTGCAGGCAAAGCCCAACTGCTGGCTGAATTAAAGGCTGGCGACAATTTCGGGCAAGATGCCCTGGTGAGCGACGAGCCACGTAATGCCAACGTCACCATGTTGACCGACGGCACGCTGATGCGTTTGGCCGAACCTGACTTTGAGCACTTGCTAATGGCGCCGGTGATAGAAACCGTCACGCTGGAGGAAGCGAACGAGATGATCGCTGCAGCGAACCCCAAAACCTATATACTAGACGTACGAAACCCAAAGGAGCTGGAAACCGGCAAGATCGAGAACAGCCTAAATGTTCCTTTGCTCTTGTTGCGAAAAAACATGCCGAAGTTAATCACCGACGCAATTTACATCACCACATGCAACAACGGAAAGCGGTCGAAGCTTGCAGCCTATCAACTTAATGAAAGTGGCTTCACAGGCTACGTGCTTGAGCCGAACAAAGACACTTAGCGGCCTTATCACTTCTGGCTTCTATCAGAACCACTAAGAGACTGACGACAATGACAACCGATTGCCTATTTTGCAAAATTGTAGCCGGAGATATTCCAGCTGATATCGTCTACCAAGATGAACACGTTGTAGCTTTTCGAGACATTAGCCCGCAGGCGCCAACGCATATTCTCATCATTCCACGCAAACATGTTTCTACAATTAACGGCTTAGAATCAACAGATCAACTCCTTGCCGGGCATCTGGTGCTCACGGCGCAAAAGCTCGCAAGGGAACAAGGCATCGACGAATCCGGATTTCGTCTGGTGATGAACTGCAACCAGGAGGGAGGCCAGACGGTCTACCATATTCACATGCACCTGATGGGTGGCCGCCAACTCACTGTTCTCGGCTAACACCGCAAACTCGAAGGTTACGTAATAGTATGAACACGCCATTAGACAAGGCTATTTCACAATTCGATCAAGCTCTACGCGCAGTTACTGGCGCTGTAGGTAAAACTCCACGTCAATCTCCAGCCAGCAGCATAGAAACTGACGCTCTCTCCGACCAAGAGAAAACAGAAGCCGTCCGATTAATGCGAGTCAACCATTGTGGTGAGGTTTGCGCTCAGGCTTTATATCAAGCGCAGGCGCTGGTGGCGAAATCACCAGAAGTCGCAAACCACATGCGTACCGCAGCAATTGAGGAGGTTGACCACCTCAGTTGGACGGAAGAACGCATTCGTGAATTGGACGGCCATGTCAGCTATCTGAACCCCTTCTGGTATCTTGCTTCATTTGGTATGGGTGCAGTTACCGGTATGTTGGGCGATAAAATCAATCTTGGGTTTGTGGCTGCTACAGAGGATCAGGTAGCAGGACATCTTGATGATCATCTTGAGAGGCTTCCTAAACAGGACAAAAAATCGCAAGAGATTTTGCGGCAGATGAGAACCGATGAATTGGCCCACAAAGAGATGGCGCTTAGCGCAGGTGGAACCAGTTTCCCAACGCCGATAAAACAGGGCATGCGTATGGTCTCCAATCTGATGACACGCACAACCTACTGGATCTAGGACACCAACGCAGCTATCGCTGCATCAATCACTGGCACATTTTGATTCGAGGCTAACATGACATAGCCTTCTTTTTCAGCGCATGAACGATAGCCCGTTATCGCCATCTCGTTGAGACGACGATCTTCTTGCGCCAGAGATATTCGCCCAAGAGAATCAACTCCGGCCCCCCTGCTTCTTGCATCAATCGTCGCAAAGTGCGGCTTCAATTTATCAAACAGACCGTTCAAGGCTTCGACCGGATGTACGTCTCCGCAGGTAGATATCTCCAATTCCAATCGAAAAGATGACCATCGAAGCTCGTTACCAATATCAAAATAGGTGTGCGTGGAGATGTGGCTAGCGTCGAGATGAGCGAGAGCTGAGACTTGTTGAGCGATCAGTAAATTTGCGCTGGCGCCGAAGGGATCATAACTCACGGATGAAAAACTCATCGTGCGGGCACCCAGTTCATCGCTCAATTCTTTGATGAGCAACTCCAGCCGAGTTTCTGAATAGTGTTGGTCGATTTTATCCGCCCATAACGCCAAATCCGCTTGCGGCTGAGGCGGCGCCAACAAATAGAAATTTATACCCAGCGAATGCGTTACAAGGTTCATCTACTCTCTCGAAAATAATTGAAGAAACAAAACCATCTTAAAAAACAAATCTTGGCCAAATAGTGTCCGGTTAATGGGCTTTTCAACACCCATTAGACTCCACCCTGTTGTTTTCGAAATGCACTGGACGTAATCTACACGTGAGATTTATTCTTCTGGAAAAACAGCACACCAAAATGGTTAGCCTGACACTATCAGCCATCGACTTCGGTGATATGGAAGCATTTCTTGCAGCTGCCCATAAACGACATTATCCCAAAGGCAGTACGATTATCTATGCGGGTGAAGATAGCGACTCAATCTACTATATCACCAACGGCTCGGTTACTGTGCTGATAGAAAACGATTCTGGCCGTGAAATTATTGTTGCCTATCTCAACAAAGGCGATTTCTTTGGCGAAATGGCACTTTTTGGAGAGGGAACGCGAACCGCTTGGGTCAAGGCAAAAACAGACTGCGATGTTGCTGAATTAGGCTATTCCAAATTTGTCGAGCTGAGCAAACAGGACTCTGGCATGCTGTTTGAACTCACGAGCCAATTAGTTGACCGACTTGGCAAGACAACACGCAAATTGGGCGACCTTGCATTCCTCGACGTCACGGGTCGTGTTGCCGGACAGTTGCTGGACTTGTGTGAGCAGCCGGATGCCATAACTCACCCCGATGGCATGCAGATTAAAATCACGCGGCAGGAAATAGGGCGTCTAGTTGGCTGTTCTCGCGAGATGGTAGGCCGGGTATTGAAGACGCTGGAAGATCAAGGACTCGTCCAAGTAAAAGGCAAAACCATGGTGGTGCTCGGCACCCGTTAAAGCCAAACTAAGCTTCTGGAAAAAACATCGCTTTCAACTTCTCTCCAGGGTCAACTTCTCGCATAAATGATTCACCGACCAGGAAAGAGTTAACCCCCGCCTCGAGCATCATCCTGACATCTGCTGAATTGCTAATGCCACTTTCCGTCACCACAGTGACACCGGAAGGAATCATTTCAAGCAACTCAAATGTGGCATTTAGACTGACTTCAAAGGTTCTCAAATTTCGATTGTTGATACCTAGGAGTTCAGGTTCTAGCGCTAACGCCATCTCAGCCTCAGCCCTATCGTGAACCTCTATCAACACGTCCATACCCAAGCTTCGAGCAAGATGATAGAGCCGCTCGAGTAATTCAGGACTCAAAACACTTGCGATCAGCAGTATACAATCGGCACCCAGCACTCTGGATTCGTAGATCTGATATTCGTCGATCATAAAATCTTTTCGAATCACGGGCAGTTTTACCGCGTTGCGCGCATTTTGCATGAAACTGTTCTTACCCTGAAAAAAACGCACATCGGTCAATACTGAAAGACAGGCAGCCCCCGACTGTTCGTAAGCTCTCGCAATTTGCACGGGATCAAAGTCCGCACGAATCACACCTTTAGAAGGCGATGCCTTTTTGATCTCCGCTATGACGCCAGGCCTGTTCTGCAGCACTCGATCTTGCAACGCACGCGCAAATCCGCGACAGGCTGGCATACCTGCAAGTTCTTTTTTCAAGGCATGCTGAGATTTGGCTTGTTTCAAGATCTCCAACTCAAGCCACTTCTCTGCAATAATTTCCTTCAGAATATCCGGTACTTCTATGTCACTCATCAGTATCGTCCGTTAGGTTATTATCGCAGCGGGTGCGGACAGGCTTTTGGTAAACGCAACAAACTCTTCAAGCTTGGCCGTTGCGAGACCTCTGGAGATAGATTCGCGCGCTAATTTCACACCTTCAACCAGCGTATCTGCCATGCCAGATACATAAATTGCCGCGCCAGCATTTAGGGCGACGATATTACTGGCATCTTCATGGGTACCATCGAGCGATTGTTTCACCAGTGCAAGACTTTGCTGGCTGTCTTCAATAACCAGCCCTTCAAGGGACCCGGTTGCCATGCCAAAATCACTGGGAGAAACCTGATGCTCACGGACCTCCCCACCCTTTAGCTCAGCAATAAATGTTGGCGCAGCGATGCTGATTTCATCCAACCCATCTTCGGAATGAACCACCATCACATGCTCACTGCCCATCGCTTTTAACACTTCAGCGACAGGTTTTACCCATTGGCGATCATACACTCCAATCAATTGTCTCTTGGCACCCGCCGGGTTCGTGAGCGGCCCAAGTAAGTTAAATATGGTGCGGACGATCATTTCTTTGCGCGGGCCAATCGCATGCTTCATAGCACTGTGATGACGTTGCGCGAATAAAAACCCTACGCCTACCGTGTCAACGCAGCGACCCACCTGCTCAGGCTCTAATGCGAGTTCGGCGCCAGCAGCTTCTAACACATCAGCACTGCCGCTTTTCGAAGAGGCTCCCCTATTACCATGTTTGGCAACCGCCACACCTACCGAAGCCGCAACAAATGCCGATGCAGTAGACACATTAAACTTGTTAGAGCCGCTTCCTCCTGTTCCACATGTGTCAACAATATTTGTTCGCTGAGTAGATACCGGTGTGACGAGTTGTCGCATCACCGTCGCACCGGCACGAATTTCATCGATGGTTTCACCCTTTATTCTCAGACCGACTAAAAAACCGCCGATTTGCGCGTCGGTTGCTTCTCCGCTCATGATCAAGTCCATCACATCTAACATCTCTTCGTGAGGTAGATCTTCGCCTGCAATTACCTTGGCGATTGCTCCCGGCATATCCATCACATCAGCTCCCCTTGGTCAGTTGTTTCAATAAAATTTCGAAATAAAGCATGTCCGTGCTCGCTGACAATAGACTCAGGATGAAACTGCACACCTTCGACATTTAGACGCTTATGCTTAAACCCCATGATTTCATGTATTTGCCCCTCTTGCTCTGTCCAGGCAGTCACTTCCAAACAATCGGGTAATGATTCTCTCGCGACGACCAACGAATGATAGCGGGTCGCTGTAAACGGGTTCGACAGTCCCTTGAAAACCCCCGTCCCATTGTGATGCATCGGAGATGTTTTGCCGTGCATGACGTTTGCAGCTTTTACAATTTTTCCACCAAAGACCTGGCCAATACTCTGGTGACCAAGACACACACCTAGAATAGGAACTAAACCGGAAAATTTGCGAATAACATCCATGGAGATGCCAGCTTCGTTCGGCGTACAGGGGCCTGGAGATACAACAATTCGATCAGGATTTAACTCAGAGATCTCATCGAGAGAGATCTCGTCATTGCGATAGACCTCAACCTGTTCCCCAAGCTCTCCCAAGTACTGCACAATGTTGTAGGTAAATGAGTCATAGTTATCAATCATCAAAATCATGCGTTCGAATCTCCTGGCACAGCAACGCGTTCTTCATCTTTGTTCGACATCCTTGGGTTTTCACTACTGTCTCTCATCCCTAGCCCTGATTCAGTCATTGCAACAGCCTGAAAAATTGACCGGGCCTTATTCATTGTTTCTTTCCATTCAAGCGCTGGTACTGAGTCTGCGACGACACCAGCACCCGCTTGAATATAGAGTTTGTGATCCTTAATAACCGCGGTACGGATAGCAATTGCCGTGTCCATGTTTCCATTCCAAGACAGGTACCCCACCGCGCCGCCGAAAATACCACGTTTTTCCGGTTCAAACTCGTCGATAATCTCTAATGCTCTCACCTTAGGCGCACCGCTCAGCGTGCCGACGGGTAATGTCGCTCGCAACAAATCCATTGCCGAGCCATTCTCTACTATTGCACCTGAAACATTCGAGGCGATATGCATGACATGCGCATAACGCTCAACCGTCATCATTTCGCTAACTTCAACTGAGCCGACCTTACATATCCGGCCAATATCATTCCGCCCGAGATCAATCAGCATTAGGTGTTCCGCTATTTCTTTCGGATCCGCTAACAGTTCCGCCTCCAGCTGAAGGTCTTCAGTTTCAGTTCTGCCTCTTCTACGTGTACCGGCAAGCGGACGTACGGTAACAGCGCCGTTATCCAGTCGGGCAAGAATCTCTGGGGATGAACTCACAATATGGAAATCATCAAGATGCATGTAGTACATGTAAGGAGATGGATTAAGCGAGCGTAATGCCCTGTAGAGGTTTAAAGGCTCGCCCTCAAACAGAATGGACATTCGCTGGGACAATACCACCTGCATAACATCGCCTTCACGAATATAGTCCTTGATCCTGTCAACGTCATGGGTGAATTGGTCTTCGCCGTAGCTTGAAACAAAGTCCTCTTCATGAACCACTGGCCCCTTTTCCGGTGTCAGCACAGCAGCAGGAATGTTTCGCTGCATTTTGCCTACCATCTCATCTAGCCGCGCTTGAGCGTTCTGGTAAGCCGACGCATTCTCAGGGTTAGCATGGGTGATGAGATGAATCTTTCCCTTTACGCTATCAAACACAACCACGTCGTTTGAAACCATTAAGAGAATATCGGGCGTACCTATCACATCTGGCGGCGTACTGTCTGCCAGTCGCTTCTCAACGTAGCGCATACTGTCATAGCCGAAATAGCCAACCAGTCCACCGGTATAAATAGGCAGACCCTCAATCGGTGGGTAACGATACTGGAGCTGGAACTGTTCCACATACTCCAGAGGATCCGCGCATTCGAATCGATCTACCTCTACCCCATCTTCCTCCAGCACAATTTCATGACCGAAGACTTTAAGAATTTTTTTCGCAGGGAGACCCACCATTGAATATCTGGACCACTTTTCGCCTCCCTGAGCAGCTGATTCGAGTAAATAGCTGTAGGGGCCGTTGGCCACTTTGACATAGCAAGACAACGGGGTGTCAAGATCCGCGAGAAGCTCGCGAGTCACGGGGATATGGTTGTAACCTTCGGCCGCTATGGCAGCAAAATTTTCTGGCGTCATCTGTCTTACTTCTTAATTTGGGTGACGATTGAATCAGTCAGCAATCGAACAAAATTTAAAACTTCGGGATAGTCATCGCATTGCGAGTTTACAATGCCTCCGAGTGTTTGACACCCGGACAGAAAGGAAGCTAGCTTCGCCAGCGAAGTGAGTAGACAGATTGTAGAGAGGCTAAATTGTTCATCAACGATAAATTGTTTTTTTCAGAAGAACATTCAGTAGATAGTCCAATGCCATCGACGTTCGGCTGACTATCCGCAAAACTTACGTAGCGCAGGATAATAGAGACTATCTCAAAGTACAAGCGAGGCAACCTATCCTGCTCGCACGCCCTCTTATAGGGTCAAACCGCATTAAGAGAGGCGATTTCTGATTTCATTAAATCGATCGTATTTCGATAGTCGTCAGCGCCAAAAATCGCAGAACCAGCAACAAAAGTATCCGCACCCGATGCCGCAATCTCGGCAATGTTGTCAATTTTTACACCACCATCGATTTCCAATCGAATATCACGCCCGCTTTGTTCGATCATGGCTCTAGCTTGTTTCAATTTTTCGTGGGTAGATGGGATGAATTTTTGCCCACCAAACCCTGGATTTATCGACATGATAAGAATCATATCGATTTTATCCATCAAATAATCGAGGTAGGACAAAGAAGTTGCCGGATTAAAAACCAGCCCGCACTGACAACCGGCAGATTTAATCATCTCGAGCGAGCGATCAATGTGTTCACTCGCTTCTGGATGAAATGTAATGTAGCTAGCACCGGCTTCAAGAAAGTCTCCTATGATCCTGTCTACCGGTTTGACCATGAGATGAACATCAATCGGTGCATCGATACCGTAAGATCGGAGCGCCTTACAAACCATGGGTCCAATGGTCAGATTAGGCACGTAATGATTGTCCATGACATCAAAGTGAACAATATCAGCGCCGGCTTCTAATACAGCGTCGACCTCTTCACCAAGTCTTGCAAAGTCCGCGGAAAGGATAGATGGCGCAATTAATGGTTTCATCAAAGCTGGGTACCGGAAGTTGTGACGTCGGTATGTTACCTATTTAGTGTTCATCCATAAATAGCATATTGAGATCGACGATAATTATCGGATGCGGAAAAGTTCACCAAGCGCCTTCACGATAAGAAACGCCGAGTGTCTTTTAGATTTTTCTCTGGCTCAGCCCTATATAATCGGCTCTCCCCAAAACTGGGCGCGCAGCCAATCAGTTGGCTACTATTCCCTATTCAGTTGTTCGAGTCTATCGGGCGTTCCGACGTCACTCCAATGACCAGAAAAATGCTCAGCAGCCATTGTTTGTTGGTCAAGGTTGGCATCAAAAAGCTCTCGTAACATCACGACCCCTTCTCTTAAGCCGTCGAAAAATGCAGGCCTGTAGAGCGCAATAGTTGAGAACGTCAGCAACTTACCCTGGCTTTCCAGACAACCGTCTGCACCAATGGCGAAGTCTCCCTGCGGATGATGTGGTGGATTATCCACCATAATCAGCTTTGCGTTGGTTGAGCACCCGCTTTGCATTAATCGGGAAAAATCGAAGTCCGTATAAACATCACCGGCAACGACAAGGAACGCATCATTCGCTGACTGGCCTGCTTTCAATAGCGGCAATGCATGCAAGATACCCCCCGCAGTTTCCAGAGGCACAGGCTCCCGTGAATAACGGATTTCAATACCGCGAGATGCACCCGAACCCAGCGCTTCTTCGATTAAACTGCCTAGATGCGAGACATTAATCACAAATTCAGTAATACCCGCTTTCTGCAAAGCATCAAGGTGATATTCGATGAGGCTCTTGCCGTGAATTTGCAACAGTGGTTTGGGCACTGTGTTGGTCAGAGGCAGCATCCGCTTACCGAGACCGGCCGCCAGAATCATCGCTTTCAATTTTTCATGCTCTGCTGATTTAGAGTGCACAAAAATTCCAACCCTTCCTCTTGCGCTCCCATTAATTCACTTCCTCTAAAAAAATATCATCTAGCACAGGAACGATTCTTTGCTTTAACCAAACACCAAACGCCGCTAACTCTGGATAGTAGGCGCTGGTTTCCACAATATAGTCCACCACCAAAGGTATATCGGCCAGGTATCGTGACTTTCCATCTCTAAGATTCAGGCGAGAAAAGATGCCGGCACACTTCAGATGGCGCTGCATGCCCATCAGATCAAACCATTTCAAAAATGTATCACTATCTATATCCGACAGTTTTCCATCTCGCTCCAACATTAGCCGAAACTCTTCGACCCGCTTGCAGACCTCTTCTCGCGGAAATCTGAAGTAACAATCTTTCAGAAGGGATACAAGATCGTAGGTCACAGGACCCATAACTGCATCCTGAAAATCAATGACTCCAAGCTCTCCGTCACCGAGCACCATCAAATTTCGCGAGTGGAAGTCTCTGTGCACAAACACCTGCGGTTGCTCGAGAGAAGATTCGATTAAAAGACCTTTCACCCTCTCAATTTCGGCGATTTCTTCATCTGTTAGCTTCAATTTCAATTGTCGGGCGACAAACCATTCAGCAAACAAATTCATTTCAGACGCGAGTAGTGAACGATCATAAGCCGGCAAAACAACTTCACCTGCGATTAACTGCATCTGCGCTATTACAGCCATTGCCCGCTGGATTAGCGCGCTTTTTTCGATATCTTCTGATTTTTCAAGCGATGCCAGACAGAGTTGATCGCCAAAGTTCTCAATCATCATGTAGCCTGTTTCAAGGTCAGACTCATAGATTTCAGGCACCCTCACACCCGCTGCGGCCAACAAATCCTTAATTTGCAGGAAAGCCTGATTATTCTCATGCGTCGGAGGCGCATCAACAAAAACGTACTTTAGACTCATCAGCGTACCTTCATCGCCAGCAGCTTCAGGCCTAAAGTATCTACGAAAACTGGCGTCGTCTGACGCCGGTACCAGCCGGAAATGGTCACCAACGGTTTTTTCGCGCGCTAAAAGCAGGTGTTTTGCCCATCCTTTGAGCATTAACAGCCTCTCCGCTTTCTCTCTTTCTTGAATAGTCTCGGACAAAGTAACTGAACTCTATTTACGATTGCTTTATTATCCAACATCCTGCTCTATTGACGCCAACACATATTGCCACACTTTAAAAATATACGACTCGCCACGGTCTCTAGAAGCGTACTGTTAACGAGTCTGATCACCTGGAGCGCAACCAGCTCTAGTGCCGAACCACAGATTAGGTCAGCGGCGGAAATCGACTGGGTGGCCAAAAGTGATTTGAGTGCTGAGGATGCGAGCGAGCTTCCCTGGTTCTGTAACGGCATGTATGCACCTCCTACCTTGGAAGGCATCGAGGGTGACACGCAAATGTTTGCCACCTCAGACTCTGCATTACATGTGGTGGACCACTCCACGTCTCTCTCAGGTAACGTTGTTGTTGTTCAAGGCAAAAAACGCGTCACCGCGCCGTTTATCACCCGTGATGCGGCGACCGAAATAACCAGTATCGAAGGTCCGCTCGTCATGCGAGAGGAAGGCTTGCTTCTGACGGGAGAAAAAGCTCGGACTAACTTATTTGCTGGCACCGGTGTGATAGACAACGCCACCTTTTTGCTGCATCAGGCCAGTCTCAGGGGTACCGCAAATCGACTGGTACAGGATGCAGACAAGAAAATTCTCATCGATCAAGGGGAAATGACCCGATGCGATCCAACCAGTAATGTCTGGAAAATGAAGGGAGAAAACATCGAGCTGGATCCAGATGCAGGTTGGGGCGTCGCCAAAAATGTCACCCTAAAGATTAAAGACGTACCCGTTTTTTACTTTCCCTGGTTCAGATTTCCTATTAATGATAAGAGACAATCCGGTCTTCTGTCGCCAAGCGTCGGCTACGATAGTGATGGCGGCACTGACATTGTTATCCCTTACTACTTCAACCTCGCACCCAATTACGATGCAACCTATCAATTTCGAAGTCTCTGGAAACGAGGGTTCATCCACGACGGTCAGTTGAGATACAAGAATGAATATTCGGACAACGAAATAAACGGCGCAATACTCGCAGGAGACGATATCTACGATGAGAGGGCACTGTTCGACCAGACATCAAGCGGTACAGATACCTCCTCGGTCGATGTGCCAGACTTTGAAAAGCAGAACCGCTGGCTGCTGAATTTACGCCACGAAGGCGAGTGGGGAACCCGTTGGAAAACGACGGTGAACTACAGTGCCGTTTCCGATCTGGACTATCTTGAGGATATTGGTGGTGACGTTGGCTCAGAAGCAGTCGACAGGTTTATCGGGCCCGTAGACTCAAGCCTTGCCAATCGGCGTTCTGCAGCACTCACGCGCTTGGGGAAAGTCGAGTATCGGGATGGGAGATTTGCTGCGTCAATGTTTGTTCAGGGTTTTCAGAACTTGGATCCGAATGGCAGCGAACAATACGAGAAAATTCCTTCGCTGACCGCAGGATACAGCAATGAGATTGGTGCAATAGATTACAAAGTTGATTTCGACTACTCTTTTTTCACCAAAGACAACACCGACATTCGCGGGATCAATGCGATCGTCGGTGAACGCGTAACAAGTTCAGTTAACTTTTCAATCCCTTATCGACAGATCTGGGGTTTCGTCAAGCCAAGCCTGAGTGTCATTCATCGAAAGTACAATCTCGACGATACGCCGACCAACTTTCGGGCCAATCCAGAGGAAACAATTCCAGTATTTTCATTGGATAGCGGCCTCTATTTCGATCGTTTCTTCGACTTTACCGGGAATTCCTTCCAGCAAACGCTCGAACCAAGGCTCTACTTCCTCTATGCCCAAGAAGCGTTCCAAGATGACTTGCCCAGTTTTGACGCGAGTCCCCTCACACCATCATTCTCTCAATTATTCAGAGAAAACCGGTTCAGCGGCTCCGATCGAATCGGAGACGCCAGGCAACTGAGTGTTGGGTTAACCACTCGGTTTCTTTTCCAAGACACCGGAGCGGAACTTTTGTCTATGAGTCTGGGTCAGATTTATTACTTTAAAGATCGAACCGTTCTTCTCAACAGAATCGAATCGGAGTCTCCAACAGCAAGGGAATCAGCGCTTTTTGCCGAAGCAAGGCTGAAACTTGGCGAAAACTTCACTGCCCGAAGCTCCTTTGAATGGGAGCCGGATGCTAACAGGAGCAATCGAGGCCAAGTGAGCATTAAATACTCCGATAATGAGCGTCGAATATTTAACTTTTCCTATTTGAACACGAGTGAAGAGGCACAACGGGCGACCATTGAACAGCAATCTGAGGAATCGGATATTACTTTTATCTGGCCAATCGTCAACAATTGGAGCGCTATCGGGCGCTGGAACTTTGGTTGGGACACACACCAGACAATCGAATCGTTTATTGGCTTTGAGTATAACGACTGCTGCTGGAAAACCCGATTGGTCGCGAGACGCTTTCTCAAGGAGCAAAGAACAATTACAATATTGACAGACGATCCCTCCTCGGCAACCGGCTTTAGCTCAACAAACACACTGGTCACGCCTGCCGATACAGGGATATTTTTCGAATTCCAGTTAAAAGGACTTTCAACCCTTGGCCGAAGACTTGATTCTCTGCTGGAGCAATCAATACCAGGATACAGAAACCGAGAAGATCTCATAGGACAATAAGAGCACTTATGAAACAGCATCGTATTTTAATAGCGCTATTTATCGCGCTCATGGGCTTCGGCACTCAATCTCAGGCAGCGCTAGTCATTCTTGACAGAATCATCGCGGTAGTTGATGAAGACGTTGTGATGGAGTCTCAACTCAATCAAAGATTAAACAGCGTGAAAGCACAACTTACCGAAAGCCAGCGTGGGCAGATTCCATCAGATGAAGAGCTCAAGACACAATTGATCGAACGCTTGATCGTCGAAAGCGTTCAAATTCAGATGGCAGACCGGGCCGGCGTGCGAATCAGCGATGAAGAGCTCAACGAGTCAATGACAGCCATCGCGGCTCAAAACAAACTGACTCTTCAGCAGTTTAGACAAGCTGTTGAGCGTGACGGTATCCCTTACGCAGAAATGCGAGATCAGATTCGGCGTGAGGTGAAAATAAACCGAGTTCAGCAAGGTATCATGAGAACTCGCATCAATATATCTGAACAGGAAATCAAGGACTTTCTTGCCTCTGAGCTCGGCGAAGTCATCACAGCGGATGAATATAGACTGGCACACATACTCCTATCAACGCCGAACGATGCCTCGCAAGCACAAATTTCCAACATTATGAAAAACGCTCAAGACCTCAAAAATCAAGTCGACAATGGCGCAGACTTTCAAAGCCTCGCTATCGAAAAGTCTACTGGTCAGAATGCCTTGAACGGTGGAGACCTTGGCTGGAGAAAAGTTGTTCAGTTGCCAACCATGTTTGCAGACATCGCCCCGGAAATGAACGCGGGCGAATTGAGAGGGCCAATACAAAGCGGCAGCGGCTTTCACTTGATTAAGTTGCTTGAAAAACGCGGCGCAAAGGCAGAGGGGCAGGTCCCACAGACACAAGTAAAGCATGTCCTTATCCAACCTTCAGAAATAAGAACGCATCAAGAGGCACTTGATCTGGCCGAAAGCCTAAGACAGGAAGTCGCTGACGGCAGGGATTTTGATGAAATCGCTAAATTATTCTCAGACGACCCGGGCTCAGCCTTGAGTGGGGGCGATCTCGGCTGGAATCGCGCTGGCACCTTCGTCCCCGTGTTTGAACAACAGATGCAGGACTCAGATATTGGAAGGCTCTCCCAAGTGTTCGAAAGCCAGCATGGCTTTCACTTTTTAGAAGTGACTGGCAGAAGAATAGAAGACTTCAGCGAACGCTTTAAACAAAGCCAAGCTGAAAACTATCTCAGAAATCAAAAGTTTGATGAAGAACTGGAAAACTGGATAAGAGAACTTCGCGAGGATGCTTTTGTCGAAATCCGAGAGACGTAGCTAACACGCCGGGATTAGCCATGAAGGCAAGAAAACGTTTCGGTCAGAATTTTTTGCATGACAGTAATGTCATCCACAAAATCATCGAGGCAATTTCGCCAAAACCGACGGATACGATCTTTGAAATTGGCCCAGGACACGGCGCGCTGACTTCGATGCTCGATCAGGCTACCGCCGACCTTACCGTGGTTGAAATCGACAGAGACCTCGCGGCAAACATCAGCAACCTCTATCCACAAATCAACCTCGTTATTAGTGACATACTGAAGTATGACTTCAGTGCTTGGCAACCCACTCAGCCCGCTCGTGTTGTAGGGAATCTGCCTTACAATATTTCGACCCCGCTACTATTTCGACTCTTCACAACCTTGGAAAAAATCAGCGACATGCACTTCATGTTACAACTGGAGGTCGTCAATCGGCTAGCTGCAGCGCCGGCTTCTTCTGATTATGGTCGGCTCTCTATTATGAGCCAGTACCATTGTGAGATCGAAAAACTCTTTGAAGTGCCTGCCACAGCTTTTATGCCTGCGCCGAAGGTCACATCGGCAATCGTCAGATTAAGACCTAAACAAAATCCGATCAAAGCAACCGATGAAAAGTTGTTCAGCGAAATTGTCAGCGCCGCTTTTGGACAACGGAGAAAGACCATCCGGAACTCATTGAAGCCATTTATGAGCAGCGAACAACTAGAAAAAGCGGGCATAGACCCAGGCATACGCCCTGAAAAGGTTTCTCTCAATCAATTCATCGATGCTGCCAACCTAATTTCAAAAACGTCAAGTGGACTAACCACATGAGCATGCGTTTGTTATGAACACCTATGCAATCGGCGATATTCAGGGGTGTTTTTCAGAATTTATCGCCCTGCTGGAGAAAGTGAATTTCAACAAAGACGATGATCAACTTTGGTTAGTCGGCGACCTGATCAACAGAGGTCCACAGAACCTCGAAACCATTCTTTTCCTCAAATCGCTGCCTAACGTGACCTGTGTTTTAGGGAACCATGATCTACATTTCCTCGCGGTGGCAACCGGGGTGCACAAAGCCTCCAAAAGCGACACGTTGCATGATCTGCTCGCTTCACCTGAACTTCCCGAGATTATTGAGTGGTTGCGCCACCTTCCCTTGATACACCTCAACCCAAGTCAGCGTTACTTAATGGTGCATGCCGGGCTTCCCTCAATATGGAGCACAGCCGAGGCGCTTAGCTACGCAGATGAGGTGCATACGGTCTTGCGAGGTGACAATTATCAAACATTTTTGAAGGCGATGTACGGCAACCAACCCGCTATCTGGTCCTCAAATCTGAGGGGGATGGACAGACTCAGGGTCATTACCAACTATCTGACTCGGTTACGATACTGCAAGGTAGACGGCGAAATGGATCTGATTCACAAAGATCAGGTTATTCCCTTGGGCTTTGATGCTTGGTTCGATCATCACCCGGAGGTACTGGAAAACGACATGACAATATTATTCGGTCATTGGGCTGCATTACAGGGCGTCACCGGGCGCAAAAATATACTTGCACTCGACACGGGTTGCCTTTGGGGTCGCGAACTTACGGCGTTAAGACTAGAAGACAAACAGTTTTTTTCAGTTCCGTCACAACAAACATTAGCCAAATTTAACGAATTGAAAGGCGTATAGTACCCACATGGAAGTATATTTGGTTGGCGGCGCAGTGAGAGACGAACTATTGGGACTTCCTGTTCAAGAACGCGACTGGGTGGTCGTGGGTTCAACTGCACAACAATTACTCGATAGCGGATATCATCCCGTTGGCAAAGACTTCCCCGTTTTCCTGCACCCGAAAACACACGAAGAGTATGCGCTAGCCAGAACCGAGTCTAAATCTGGCAGAGGCCACAAAGGCTTCATTGTTAATGCAGACATAAACGTCAGTCTTGAGGAAGATCTTCAGCGCAGAGACCTCACGATTAATGCTATCGCGCGTGATCAGGATGGCAATCTTATTGACTTTGTTGGTGGTGTCTCGGATCTCAACGCAAAAAAACTGACACACGTATCGCCCGCTTTCTCTGACGACCCACTTCGGGTGCTGCGCGTCGCACGCTTTTTTGCGCGCTTCAACCATCTTGGCTTCGAGGTTTCAAGCGATACAATGGCTCTCATGGCTGACATGATAAGTGCCGGAAACTTGCAGGAGCTGACACCGGAGAGAGTTTTTAAAGAGCTTGAGAAGGCATTGAATACTGCCTCACCCTGGAAGTTCTTTGAGCTCTTGCAAAACATCAGCGGTCTTGACGCGATCGGCTTTAAAAATGTGCCCATCGACTTGGAGAAATTCAGACATGCTTGCGACGTAAATGATGATGCAGTCATTCGATTCGCAATGCTACTTGCCAGCGCGAACATAACATCGGTCAAACGGCTTTCCGAATATCTCAAGACACCTAAAAGGTATCTGGAATCAGCACTGCTAACAGTCACCCACTACAACACTTGGCGATCTGTTGACAAACTGACGGCAGAAGAAATCGTTGAGTTTTTCTATCAACTCGATGCCTACCGGCGCCCCGAGAGGCTTGAAGTCATGCAAGCTTGTGGCTCTACACTTTTCGGATCAAGTGGCGATTCAGCCGGTCACATTACTCAGCGATGGAGCAAGTGTTTAGACGAAACAAGGAAAATCTCTGTCCGGGATCTACATTCGATTCCCCAGAAAAACGAAATAGGGCAAGCAATTAGAGCGCTCAGAATACAAACAATTTTATCGCTTTAGACAGACAGCCCTTTGACGATTAGGTATCAACCACACTAATCTCGCGCTCTATCGCCCGGTAACCAATATCATGCCGATAGGTTGCTCCATCATAATGAATCTGGTCAATCATCTTATAGGCGGCTGATTGCGCCTCGGAGACGCTAGCTCCCATCGCCGTGACGCCCAATACGCGCCCTCCTGCCGTCACGAGTTTTCCATCGACTGTTTTGGTACCGGCATGAAAAACCTTACCGAGCTGATCGGCATGCTCAATTCCACTGATTTCAAAGCCTGTCTTGTAATCACCGGGGTAACCTTCCGAAGCCATCACTACAGCTATTGCTGTATTTTCTTCAAAGTTCAACGATTGTCCTTCAAGCGTTCCACCAATGGCCGAGAGGCAAAGATCCGCCAGATTATCTTTCAATCTCATCATGATTGGCTGGGTCTCTGGATCACCAAAACGACAATTGAACTCAATCACGTTGACATTATCATCCTCATCAATCATCAACCCGGCGTACAAGAACCCAACGTAGGGATGTCCTTCCTCGGCCATGCCGGCGAGTGTCGGTTCAATAACCTGTTCCATGACCTTCGCGTGGATTTCGTCAGTTACAACCGGGGCAGGAGAATAGGCACCCATTCCTCCCGTATTAGGCCCTTTATCGCCATCATATATCGCTTTGTGATCCTGCGATGTTGCGAAGGGTATTGCGACTTTACCATCGGCAATCACAATAAAACTGGCTTCCTCGCCCGCGAGAAATTCTTCAATCACCACGCGTTGGCCAGCGCTGCCGAAGCTATTTTCCTGCATCATCTCTCGAATCGTGGTTTCCGCCTCTTCCAACGTTTGAGCGATCACAACACCCTTGCCCGCAGCCAAACCGTCAGCTTTAAGCACGATGGGCAATGTGATGGTTTTCAGATAAGAAAGAGCCGCTTCAGGAGAATCAAAACTGCCATATTTAGCGGTGGGAATACTGTATTTTTGAAGAAAGTCTTTTGTGAATATTTTAGAACCTTCCAATTGAGCTGCTGCCATTGACGGGCCAAAGCAAACTAGCCCTGCCGCCTGAAATTGGTCAACAACACCGGCAACCAGCGGCGCTTCCGGCCCTATCATCGTAAGGTCAATTTCATTCTCTAGGGCAAATTCGATTTGCCCCTCGAAATCCATTACATCAATGGCAACGTTTTCAAGCCCAGCGTCCAGGCCAGAACCGGCATTACCCGGCGCGAGATAAACAATCTCAACACTGGGAGATTGCGCAAACTTCCACGCTAACGCGTGTTCTCTACCACCATTACCGGTAACTAGGATCTTCATTTTGGTCTTCTCAATTTGTAGGAAATCACTGTCAGCAACCCGGCTCGGCAATCAGTGCCTAAAGTGGCGCATCCCGGTGAACATCATCACCATGTTCGCCTCGTCAGCGGCTGCAATAACTTCTTCATCACGTACAGACCCACCAGGTTGAATGACTGCGGTAATGCCAACTTCTGCGGCTGAATCTATTCCGTCACGAAAGGGAAAAAATGCATCTGACGCCATCACTGAGCCAGCAACCTGCAAACCTTCATCCGCCGCCTTGATACCTGCGACCTTTGCACTATAAACCCGACTCATCTGTCCTGCACCCACGCCAACTGTACGACTGTCTTTTGCATACACTATCGCATTGGACTTGACATACTTCGCCACAACCCAGGCAAACAACAGATCTGCTTTTTCACTTGGGGTCGGTTCTCTCTTAGACACAACCCGCAGCTCCTCTTCCTTAAGCAGATCCCGATCTTTACTCTGCACAAGCAACCCGCCGGCCACTTGCTTATACTGTGGCGTCCCTCGCGTGGGTGCGCCAACCTGCTGTAGTTCACCACACGTCAACACTCGAACATTCTTTTTGCGGCCAAAAGCGGCTAACGCATTAGGCGCATAATCCGGCGCAATAACAACTTCAACAAATTGCTTTTCAACGATCATCTCTGCCAATGCCGCATCGACGGTTCTGTTGAATGCAATGATGCCACCAAAGGCTGAGGTAGGGTCCGTTTCAAAAGCTTTAAGATAGGCTGCTGATAAGTCAACGTCACTCGCAACACCGCAGGGGTTTGCGTGTTTCACGATGACACAGGTAGGCGTTTCAAAGGAAGCAACACATTCCAGTGCAGCATCTGTGTCGGCAATATTGTTAAACGACAGCGCTTTGCCGTGTAACTGAGTCGAATGTCCGATGGTACCGGTCTCCGGTTTCATCTCTGTGTAGAACGCAGCCGATTGATGAGGGTTTTCACCGTAACGCATTTCCTGTTTTTTCTCATACTGGACCGTCAATGTGTTTGAGTATTCAGCGACTTCGGGTACCCCCTCAGACTGCCCTTCAAACTTGATCGTACCAAGATAATTACTAATCGCAGCATCATATTCAGCAACGTGTTCAAACACTTTTCTCGCCAGTCTGAACCGAGTCTCAAGGGAAAGGCACCCATCGTTATCTGCCAACTCTTCGAGCACGCTTGCATAATCTGAGGAATCACAGACGACAGCAACACTGTCAAAATTCTTGGAGGCAGAGCGCAACATCGCAGGGCCGCCGATATCTATATTTTCAATCGCATCGACAAGGGTGCAGTCGGGATTCGCTACTGTTTCTTGAAATGGATACAAATTAACAACGACGAGGTCAATTTCCTTGATGCCCTGCTCTGCCATGATTTTTGCATCAATCCCAGTGCCATCGCCATTTCGCCTGCCCAACAGCCCACCGTGTATCAGCGGATGCAAGGTTTTCACTCGTCCATCCATCATCTCTGCAAATCCGGTGTAATCCGATACTTCCCTTACCGAGACACCCGCGTCAGCAAGCAACCGATGAGTGCCCCCTGTAGATAGGAACTTTACGCCGTATGATTGAAGCGACTTGGCGAATTCTTTTAAACCAGATTTATCCGACACACTCGCGATTGCGGTCCTTATTTTTACGGGTTTCATATCTATAGGCTCTTTTTTGTGGTCGACGAGGCTGGCTACCGCACCATGCAAAATCAGCCGATGCGGAAATAGAAAAAGGACGGAATTACCGTCATTTGAGAAGGGTTAATTATGCCACGAGCGCGAGTCATTTTAGAACTGTCTAGCAGAATTTTGTTGATCGCCTTAACCGCGATCAACCTGAAACTCATTGAATCGTTGCGGCTAAAAGAGTTGCGAACAAGGATATGAAGGAACACCTGCCGTTTGGTTACTACTGTCGACTAATGCGCTTCAGGACCTAGCCGAATTTACAACATGCCATATTTGCGTAGTTTCTTGCGCAAAGTGCCCCGGTTTAGGCCTAACATCAGCGCGGTTTTGCTTTGATTATTGTGCGTGGAGTCAAGCACACTCTGGATCAATGGCGCTTCTACTTCTGAAAGAACTAACTCATATAAGTTGGATATTTCCTCGTCGCCCATCGTAGAGATATACCGTTCAACACATTCGCGCACAGACTCTGCAAGCGTTGCGTGTTCATCCTGCGCCACATCGCTAACCAGCGTAGCCGCGCTCATCAGCGGCGCTGATGCTAGCTCAGCTTCGCTATTCTGCTCGAATTCCAAATCTGCTTCGCTACGAATATCTTGACTGAAACCAACAGTACCGTTTGTTAAGTTAGGAATTCCCATTCTTATCTCCAATTAGCAGCCGGCTCGCGACTTGCGAGGTATGTCAAAGGATCCCTGTTGACCATCACCAGCACTACCACAAAAGGTTTCCTTACCGGAAACACGCTCAAACGAGTGTTCGACCATCGCAAGCTGCTCTTTGGTTGTTTCGCATCGGTTAAATGCGCTTTTCACCAACTTTGCCTCTTCAGGCGTTTCGGAAAAACATTCATTTAGATACCAACCAACGTGCTTTCTGGCAATACGCACACCCATCACCTCTCCATAAAAGTAGGAGAGTTCTTTTATATGTGTGATGAGAGCGCTTAATATCTCAGATAAATTTGGATTAATTTCAATGCGGCCAGAATTCAAGAACTGATCCACTTGAGCAGGTAGCCAGGGCCTACCCTGCGCGCTTCGCCCAATCATTACAGCATTAGCACCCGTCGTGTTCAAAACCCATCTGGCTTTTTCTGGGCTATCAATATCGCCGTTCGCTACAACTGGGAGGTTGATCGCGTCCACGACCTCTTTTATCGCTTGATAATTCACCTCACCGCTAAACTTGTCTGCTCTCGTTCGACCGTGGACGGTAATCAGCTGAATCCCGCATTTCTCGGCAATCTGCGCAATTTTGACTGCATTCTGTTGATCCTGTGACCAGCCGAGGCGGATTTTGAGAGTGACAGGCACCGATACGGCATTTACGGTTGCAGACAATATCTTTTCAACGAGCGCTTCGTCTTTCATCAGCGCAGAGCCTGCGGCTTTTCGGCAAACTTTTTTTGCGGGACAGCCCATGTTGATGTCGATAATAGCCGCCCCCTGCTCTGCGTTGAAAGCCGCGGCTTCAGCCATCATATCTGGCTCTGCACCAGCAATTTGTACCCACCTTGGGCCGGCTTCACCTTCAAAGCGCAGGCGGTTTTTTGATTTTGGAGTTTTCCAAAGACTCGCATCACTAGTTAACATCTCGGACACTAACCAATGCGCCCCAAAACTCCGGCACATTTTTCGAAAAGGTTGATCGGTTACACCCGCCATCGGGGCGACAATGACGCGACTTTCGTGCAGATGGGGGCCAATCCTCAGCATTGTTCTATCGGGTTGAAAAAGTGTGGACGAGCATCATATCAGCAGGGAGATCAACACTACCAGTTTCATCAATGAAGCGCAGAGTGACTTAACGCTTAGATAGCAGGCACAGCTTCAAGCGCGTAACCAAATGCATTTTTCCCTGGATCAACTATTTCTAACCCAAGGCGCACCTCGGTTAGTGCTGGAATAAACCTCAGCCCCACCATTTCCCCACCGAGATATTCTTTCGGTAAAAACCTGCGAGTCGCAATAACCAAATTATTAATATCTGTGAACTTCATTTCCAATAAAGGAAACGGTTGACGATAAGCAGACGTATTCCTGATGATCGCGTCGACCAGCAGGGCTCGCTCGGTCTCTGGATGAACACGAATGACAAGTTCAGTTGTTTCAATAGAAGACACATTCTCAAATACGGGTAATTTACACTCAGCGTAGTTGCAAAAAAAAGCGTAGTAAGGCCGTAGTTTTGGATTTTGAACCAGCCGCTCAACATTCACCGAGGCAAACTGAATGACAAAGACCAGCCCTAACAATAACGCGCCAACAAACCATCTCAAGGAGTGAGATTGTGCGACATCTTCGTACTCACCCACTATTTCATCAGGCGCTAACGATTCAAGCTGTATTTCCGGAACGACCTCCAGCGTCTCTGGTTCCTCTTCCGGCTCACCGAGCGGTGATGACTGGTCTAACGCATGAACAACCGTGTTTGTGCCAAAATCGGGGTTTCGATCTAAATCGGGGTTTGACTTCCCGCCAGATTCTGGCCCTGATGCAAAGGTCTCCTCCATGGCCAAACTTTTGTTCGATCCATCACCCTGAGAGACGTCAACAACTTGAGGTGCTGCTAGATCAGCATTGGTTGCATCGATTCCAACTTCAGTATTTTTTTCAGCTTCCAGATCAGGCACAACTTTTGTTGTAGGTTCCCTGCTGTCATCGTCGCCCTTCAAGTCGTTAAGCTGTTCATCTGGCGTTGCGTCATTGGGGCCCGCAGACATTGAAGTCTGGTTGGGGACCAAATCGTCCACGCCCGAAACAGTCGCCAGTGTCGATTTCGTCTCTCCAACAATCAACCCGGCTTGTTCAGCCACATCATGGATGGCGTCGTTTGCATGTTCACTAACAACCTCTGATTCGCCAGCGGAAAGTGCTGCTTCGAGCAGATAGTCATTTGCAGCAAACACCTGAAGACAAGCACCGCAGCGTACAGCGCCGTGAGCCGCTGCAAGCTGCGTCTCGGTGACACGAAAAGTCGTTTCACACTTAGGGCAACGACAAACAAAGCCAGCCTCAGCCATCAGCTTTGTTCCTCTCCTAAACGCGCAGTAGACCGAGTCGCCGCCAGACAAACCCAACCGTCCATTTCTGTTTCGGCATAAAATACCAGCCCAAGCGCCTCATAAGCCGCCTTCACCCAAGACTTCTGACCGACCATAACCCCGGACAACACAATGTGAGCATCCGGATTCATAAGGTCTGTCAGCGTTCCAGAAAGGTCAATTAAGGGCTGAGCCAAAATATTCGCGATGATCACATCATAGGTATCGTTGTAGGCGCTTCTTGGAAGTTCAGGCAGAATCTTGCTAGCCACATCATTTCGTTTTGCATTTTCAACGGTTGCGTTCACCGCTTGCTGGTCGTTGTCTATCGCGGCCACTTTTCCAGCACCCAGCAAGAGCGCAGCAATTCCCAATATTCCTGAACCACAGCCAAAGTCCATGACTGACTGATTGGGTTTGATGTGCTCATCCAGCCACGACAGGCACAAATGCGTCGTGGCATGGGTACCCGTACCAAAGGCAAGTCCCGGGTCTAGTTTCATCACAACCGCATTGTCTTCTTCAACTTGGTGATTGGAAGGGCACACCCACAACCTTCGACCAAAACGCATGGGTTCGAATCGATTCAACCACTCTCGCTCCCAAATTTTATCTCCAAGTGTTTCCGCATAGAGAAATTGAAAATCCGTATCTGCTAAAGCAGCTTCTATTTCTGCAACGTTAACGTTGTCATCAAACAATCCCGTCACTGTCACTTGCTCCCAAACAGGCGTTTCCCCCGGTCCAGGTTCAAATATTGGATTATCCTCTGCATCAACAACCGTGACCGAGACAGCACCACTGTCCCAAAAGAATGTTTCCAGAACATTTAATGGATCACTGTTATCGCCCGAGGCCAAGGTAGAAGTGCCAGCTGCAATCGTTTTCCAAGGCATCAGCTGGCGCCTCCTGCGGTTTGTTGTTGTGTCAATTCATGCTTTGCAATCTTGGTTACAGACTTGGTGACAAACTTGGTGACAAACTCGGTGACAAATTCTGTCGACATTCTGTTCTCAATAAATTCCGGAGAAGCAAGAATTCGGCGGAGTAGATCGCGATTAGTACTGATCCCTTCAATCACAGTTTCCTCAAGTGCACAGTCAAGTCTGCGTCGCGCGGTTTCCCTGTCCTTGCCCAATGCGATGATCTTTGCGATGAGCGAGTCGTACTGATGAGGTACTCGATACCCGGAGAACAAGTGAGAATCAATCCTAATACCTGGACCTCCGGGAGGATTGTAACTGCTCACTAACCCCGGAGAAGGCAAAAAATCGTCGCTTTCCGCATTGACCCTACACTCAATGGCCGTTCCACTGAATGCGATATCACTCTGGGTATATGGAAGTCGATGATTCAGCGCAACAAACAATTGCGCCTCAACAATATCCAGTCCGGTGATCAGTTCACTCACCGGGTGCTCAACCTGCAATCTGGTGTTCATTTCTATAAAATGAAACTTGTCATCGGCATATAAAAACTCAAGTGTTCCAGCATTCCGGTACTTAATCGCGGACATTGCTTTTACGCATTTTTCCGAAAGTCTATTGAGTAAATCAGCGTCAATACCCGGCGCAGGTGCTTCTTCGATCAATTTTTGAAATCGCCTTTGAGTGGAGCACTCTCTGGTGCCGAAATGCAGAACGTTACCTTCCCCATCACCAAGAATCTGAACTTCTATGTGCCGAGCTTTAGGAATATATTTTTCGACATAAAATGCACTCTCACCAAAACTTGCCAGTGCTTCGGCCTGAGCCTCAGAGATGGCCAGATTTAATTGAGCGATATCGTGAACGACCCGCATACCTCTACCACCGCCACCGAAGGATGCCTTGATGCATATTGGCAAACCTAAATCGTCTACCAGTGAGGCAACTTCTGCCGCACCAACCTCTCCTTTAGAACCGTCGACAATCGTTAAACCGAGACCTGCGACCGTCGCCCTAGCAACCGCTTTGTCACCCATCGTCTCGATATGTTCAGCCGTTGGTCCAACAAATCGCATGTTAGCGGTTGCAACAGCTTCAGCAAATTCTTCGCTTTCAGACAGAAACCCATATCCAGGATGGATCATTGTGCACCCGCTTATCTGAGCAGCGGATATCATCGCTGGAATATTCAGGTAATCCTGTCGACCGATGCAGATCTTTTGGTCTGCCAAATTCAGGTAACGAGCGTCCGCATCGACCTTTGTGTAAGCGGCGACTGACTCTATGCCCAATTGTTTGCAGGCACGTAAAAGCCTGACCGCAATTTCACCGCGATTGGCAATCAACAATCTCTGTTGTGTCCCGGAACTACTCATTTATTGCGACCGAATTAGGCAAGAAGACCAACCTGAACAGTATGAATGGCCTTGATATCAGGAAGCTGACTTAATAACAAAAAGCGGCTGATCATATTCAACCCCACTCGCATTCTCCACCAACACCTCCTCAAGCATGCCAGTGTATTCAGAGGTGATGCGATTCATCATTTTCATCGATTCTATTATGCAGAGCGTATCGCCCTGCTTAATCTGCGCACCCTTCGTCACAAACGGCGCGGCATCGGGATCAGGCGCTTGATAAAAAGTGCCAACCATCGGCGCTGTGACGGTTGCGTGTCCTGGTGCATGCTCAGGCGTCACCAAATCAGATGAACGAACAGCACCGCGCGGCCTGGTCGGTGGCGCGTCTGCAACAACACTGCGCGCAACCTTCGGTGCAAGTCTGCGTCCGGACACAGAGGCTTGGGTAGCTTGAGCGGTATCAGAAACAACATACTGCGGAGCAGAGGCTATTATCGGCGTCGCGCTTTCCTTGCTTGCTCTGGATATTCGAACAGAATCTTCCCCTTCTTTAATCTCGATTTCACCAAGATCAGACTCCTGCATCATTTCAATCAACTTCTTTACTTTTCGAATATCCAACTCAAATGCTCCTGGAAAAGGTAAATATGGCTATACATGTTAGCTCAACAGAAATTTAATTTTCTTAGAAATTACGCTATTTTCGGTTATTTTTATACGACATAGCTCGGAGATTTAAAAAAATATCAAAGAAAAATCACATTTTCCGCACTATTGTCCGTTTTTGCGGGGGATAACAGAGCCCTGCGTCTGCACAACCCTGATATTGAACATTTATCTCGAAGTTACCAGAACTTACCGGCACGTTAACCTCTAATTCACCGTAATAGGTTTCGACATCCCCAAAATATTCGTCGTGTTTGTGCTTTCCGTTTGGCAGCGAAACAACGATCGTCCGAGCATCATCCGTGTCGGTTTTGACCGTGAACAAAAGTTGATGTTTGTACAAATAGTACTCTGGCGCTATTTGCCACCTTACGATGACGTCCTGCTCACTGGTCAGGCTGGACATCTTGAAGGCTTTATCAACCTCAAGAAAAACGGGGCCTCCGAATCCATCGAAACGCTGCAACGAAGTCTCGGCAGCGCATATTTGGGACGTCACTATCAAGGCTAAAACACAAACTAATTTTGTTACTCGAGTTGGCATTAGACGCAAGTTCCTGTATTTATCTCTGTACGCATATAAACTTTATACATTTAACCAACGGCACCCCTCTAAAGTTTCGACAGTGAACTATTCCACAAACCTCATAAATGTCAGTCTCTGGGACACGCTCGCCGCTGTTATCCTAACGTGCAGCATGATTCTAGCGCTTACAGGATGTAAAGCTACTAATTCTAGATCTAGCAACCCTGCCGCAACTCAGCCAGTTGTCACCACGCCTGCAGCGCCAATTCGAGACCCAAGAATTCAGCGACTGCTTGAAGAAGCATACTTCGCTTTCATGGAGAGTCGATTAACTACGCCTATAGAAGACAATGCATATTATCGTTATCTGCAGGTTCTCGCTATTGACCCGACTAACGAGGACGCTAACACGGGAATATCAAACATTGTCGAGGAGTACCTTGACTGGTCTTTGGAGAGTGTGGCCAACCGCAACTTCAGAGCCGCAACCAATTATCTCAACAAAGCACGTTCAGTCGATGACACTCACCCCAATATCTCAGCTGTTGAAACCAGAATTACTGAGTACCGAAATGCCAGCGAAGAGCACTACTTACTGGACCCTTTAGTCCTGAATAGCAAGACAACAGAAACGCCACAAACGTTGGTCGCTATTGCACAGCGGATTCAGGAGACTGCTGCAAATGTCATCATTTCTGCCCGAAGCGACGCTGAGGGGCGATGGATTTATCAACAATTAAATGCTCAGACGGACAATCGTATCAAAGCCCGATTTGAACGACGATCAAAACCAGGGGTCAGGCTTGTTATTCCATGATTCCAACATCATGCTAAACCGCTTCCTATAACAGACCCGTCTATCGAAGCGCCCTCAAAGCGGTTCTCACAGCACGCACGAAGACCCAGTCCGCGGCGGAGCTCATGCTCTTAAGCTGTTTATTGAGTCGTCCTGCCGCTGAAGTTGGCAATTTTCCACAGGACCTTTAACATGACCATCACGTTTAAGCCAAGGCCGCCGCAGCAGTGTTTGATAAATTAAAAAACAACGTTAACGATCAAATTGAGACCAACGGTATCGTGGGCAGGATCGGCAAGGCAATTGCAGGCACAATAGGTGTCATTCTTCTTATCGCCGGCATTATTGGTTTCATCTGGGATACAGAACCGGATACGTTCGACATTCACGCGATCACTCAGGAAACGACTCAACACTACGGAGTAAAGACCGTCGTTGGGAGTACAACGGTTTCAACGACAATGGCGCTGGCTGATAAAATGCTGAACAAACGTGGCGGCTATTTAACCAATGACGTTATCCCTCCGAGTATTTGGATGGACAACGTACCCAACTGGGAATATGGCGTGATCGTACAGGTGCGTGATATGACGCGCACCCTGCGGAACAACATGAGCCGCTCTCAGTCCCAGTCCACCGAGGACCCTGCTCTGACGACAGCCGAAAATCAGTTCTATTTTGATACAAACAGCTGGGCATTCCCACAAACAGAATCTGAATACACACAGGGCAATAACGCACTAGGAGACTACCTGCAAAGACTGGGAGACAATGATCAGCAGTCAGCACAATTTTACGCCCGTGCGGATAATTTACGAGTTTGGCTCTCTGAAGTTGAAACAAGACTAGGCAGCCTCTCGCAAAGACTCAGTACCAGTGTAGGCAAGCGTCAGCTGGATGTTTCCCTCGCCGGCGATTCTGCCGCTCGGCAATCCACTGGGACCGTGAACGACGTCGAGGTGAAAACGCCCTGGTCTGAACTGGACGATGTATTCTATGAGGCCCGAGGCACCACTTGGGCATTACTTCACCTGTTGCGGGCAGTCGAGACAGATTTTGCAGACGTGCTCGAGAAGAAGAACGCGCTCGTGAGCTTGCAACAGATCATTCGAGAGCTTGAACCCACACAGGATTTACTCTGGAGCCCCATCATCCTGAACGGTAGTGGCTTCGGAATCGTCGCAAACCATTCTTTAGTCATGGGTGCGCACATTTCCCGCGCAAACGCCGCAATTATTGATTTAAGAAGACTGCTTCAGGACGGCTAGCAATTTGCCGCTCAGGATCATGTGAAACCACAGGACTAAAATAAGCATGACTCTTTGGCGCTTTCTGCAGAACCAATAACGATAAACCGACTTTCTGATCTTACTTTCCATGCCAGTAAATTAAGTTGTTCAACCGCACCAAATCCTGAAATCCCCATCAATAAGGCTTGAAAAATCGGTCTCCATTGCCAAAACCAGCAAAAATTGTTCGAAAGTAGCTAAAAACTCCAAATTTGTAGTTCAAGACTGGCGATCACTTTTGTACTATAGGCACACTCCAGAGAGGCCACCAAGAGTCTTGATTGGACTGACACACTAAAAATAATCCGACCGGAATTCAATATGAGCGAAATTATTAACTTGCCACCTATTATTGGTGCGCTGGGACTAGTCTGTGCTTTTGTCATTTATGTACTAATGACAAGATACTCAGATGGCGACAAAGCACTTAAAAAGATAGCCACTGCGATCCATGAAGGTGCAATGGTTTTCATGAACAGAGAATATATGATGCTTGCGATGTTCGCAGTGCCTCTGTTTCTGATAATACTGTTCTCACCACTCGGTAAATTTACGGCCTTGTCTTTCGCCGTAGGTGCAATTACTTCAGGCCTCGCCGGATACCTCGGCATGTTCTCCGCTACCAAAGCAAATGTTCGAACAACGGTAGCAGCACAAGAATCAGGCGCTGCTAGCGCACTTACCGTGGCATTCTACGGTGGCTCTATCATGGGTCTGTGTGTTGCATCACTTGGTCTTATTGGCCTGGGATCGCTTTACTGGTTCTTTGGTGGCGACCCAGTAGCACTACACGCTATACACGGATTCGGCATGGGCGGTTCGGTGGTTGCACTTTTCTCGCGTGTAGGCGGTGGTATTTTCACTAAGAGTGCTGACGTTGGGGCTGACCTTGTCGGTAAGATTGAAGCCGGCATTCCCGAAGATGATCCCAGAAACCCCGGCGTTATTGCCGATAACGTGGGCGATAACGTGGGCGATGTTGCGGGCATGGGATCTGATATCTTTGAATCATATTGCGGCTCGATGATTGCCACAATTGCAATTGCCTCGACTATGGCAATGGGTGCAGAGTACGGCATCGCTGCACTCACAACGGATCCAACGAAAGGACAACAGGCGCTAATGTTCCTGCCTCTTGCCCTGGCTTCCTTCGGCTTGATCTGTTCGATCATCGGTATTCTCATCGTACGAGCGATGTCAAATAGCGCTCCTGAAACCGCGTTGCGTATGGGGCACCAATTAAGTGCTGTAGCACTTGTCGTAGGCGCATATTTCCTCACCGACGCACTCGGTGTTTCTTCAGACGTTTGGTGGGCTATTGTTGCCGGTACCGGCGGCGGTGTGCTGATTGGACTGGTAACTGAATATTACACAGCCAAGGGCCCGGTCATTAGAATAGCCGAGTCAGGCAAAACGGGAACAGCAACTGTAATGATTACCGGTCTTGCGGTAGGCATGCAATCGGTCGTTATTCCGATCGTTGCGATCAGTGCGATTATTTATATTTCAACGCAATTGGCTGGTCTCTATGGTGTCGGTATTGCGGCCGTTGGCATGCTGGCAACAGTTGGTATGACCATGGCACTGGATGCATACGGTCCTGTCGCTGATAACGCCGGTGGTATCGCCGAGATGGGTGGCTTGGGCCCGGATATTCGTGAAATTACCGACGGTCTCGATGAAGTAGGTAACACTACCGCTGCAATTGGCAAAGGCTTTGCGATTGGCGCGGCAGCACTGGCAGCACTGGCAATTATTGCCGCCTTTGTAGAAACCATGCACTACAAATACCCCGACTTCTCTCTGGAGCTTTCGAATCCACAAGTGTTAGTGGGTATGTTTATCGGAGGCTGTCTGCCGTTTCTCATCGCCTCTATCACCATGACTGCTGTGGGTGATGCAGCCATGGAGATGATCGAAGAGATACGTCGTCAATTCCGTGAAATAAAGGGATTGATGGAAGGTACCGCTGACCCTGATCATGCGAAGTGTGTTGATATTGCAACTCAGGCTGCTTTGAAGAAAATGATTCTTCCAGGCGTAATCGCTGTATCGATGCCAGCGATTGTAGGCTTTGGCCTCGGCGGTGAAAGTCTAGGTGGTATGCTTGCCGGCGCACTGCTCGGATGTGTGTTACTTGCACTCATGATGGCGAATGCCGGCGGCGCTTGGGACAATGCCAAGAAATATGTTGAAAAGGGCAACCTGGGTGGTAAAGGTTCTGATGTTCACGAAGCCGTAGTTGTTGGCGATACCGTTGGTGATCCTTTCAAAGATACTTCCGGACCCGCTATGAACATTTTGATTAATGTAATGGCTATCGTTAGTCTAGTAATCGCACCCTTATTGTAGGCTGCTACCAACTTACAATAGACTAGCTTAAGACATTAAGCCGGTATCGAGTTAGTAATTCGGTACCGGTTTTTTTGTGCCTGCTGCTTGGGTCGAACGGGGTATGCGGCCAACCAACAATGATCAAGAAACGGCGAGTTCAGAGGTTATTAAATTGGTACCGAACCAGCTCAAAGATTCAGTGAGCGTCACTACGCCACCCACAATGATCAAAGCTGGTGAAGCCATCGCGTTTGAAGCAATTTCCTCAGGCAGCGCATCAAGACGCGTAACCAACACTCGTTGATCTATTCGCGTACCTTGCTCAACCACGGCAACCGGTGTTGAAGGCAACATGCCCGAGCCAATCAGTTTGTCTCTAATCAACCCAGCACTCGTCAGCCCCATATAAAACACCAGCGTCTGCCGGTCGGTAGAGAGTGATTTCCAAGGTAAGTCAAAGTAACCACGGTTTTTTCTGTGTCCAGTGACAAAAGTCACGCTATCGGCAAAGTCACGATGCGTGAGAGGTATGCCTGCATAGGCTGCGCAGCCATTTGCTGCGCTGATACCAGGAACAACCTGAAATGGAATCCCGGCGTCAACTAACGACGCTAATTCTTCGCCACCCCGGCCAAATATAAATGGATCCCCACCCTTCAGCCTGCAGACCCTTTTGCCTTCGCCAGCCAGGCGAACCATCTCACTGTTGATTTCAGTCTGGGCGATTGAATGACGCCCTTTAGCTTTGGCAACAGAAATCCTTTCCGCATCTCTACGAACTAAACTGAGAATATCTTTTGAAACTAAATTATCGTACAGAACAACATCGGCCTGTTGCATCAAGCGAAGCGCTTTCAGCGTGAGTAGCTCTGGGTCACCCGGACCCGCCCCAACTAAATAAACTTCACCGAGGCGAGCACCGCCACCTAAAATATTTTGATACTCTTCCGCGGCATCAAGCGCGGTATTAAATGATTTAGCAGCTTCGTCCGATCGTCCCGCCATCACCAAATTAGCAACAGGGCCTTCAAACAAGTATTCCCAAAACCTCCTTCTTTCATCGACGGACTTCAATCTCGATTTAACCTGAGAGCGCAATCCACCAGCGAACCGCGCAAGATCACTCCAACCAAATGGAATGAGCGTTTCCAGCTTCTGCCTCGCCATTCTCGCAAGCACCGGCGCAGCACCGCCTGAAGAAATGGCAATCATCAACGGCGACCGATCTACAATGCTTGGCAGAATAAATCGACAGAGTTCGGGGGTATCAACAACATTAGCAAGCACTCCAACTTGCTCGGCATCATCAAATACTTGTTGGTTGACGATGGATGAAGGGGTTGCTGCGATGACAAGCAACTGGCCACTAAGGTCAGACGCCTGGTATTCACCTTGCCGGTAAGACGTAATTGCGCCAGCTTCTATCCAACCGGCTATTTCCGAGCTGATTGACAAAGAAACAACCGATACACTTGCCCCGGCGTCTATCAGGGTTGCGATTTTTCTTGTGGCGACGTTACCTCCGCCAACAACAACGCAAGGTTTTCCGGTTAACTTTAAATATATCGGGTAGTAGTCCACCCTTTAAATCCACATGGCTTATTGATAGGAAACAGAAAACGGACGCAATCGTGCCAACGATGCTTCCGGATCCTGATCTGCCTGTAAATCAAACGCATTTATGCCTGATCTGCGCATCAAGAACAGCTGATCAGTGAGCACTTCCCCAATCGCGCGAATCTCGTTCTTGAAACCTAACCTGTCTCTCAACAACTTTGCCTGACTATAGCCTCTCCCATCTCCAGCGGCTGGAAATTCAACACAGATCAAATCAAGGTGAGCGACATCGTCAGCGAGTTCCAGCACATCATCATCGTTGCTTATTGCCACGCCCCTAGGCCCACTACTTGCCAAAAGCCGCTCTCGATTCTGCTGCCATTGTTCGAGCGAAACTACCCGATTTTTTGTCGCTGATTCACCGGCAGTGTCAGCGCCTTCGGCAGCCAGGTCCAGCAACCAGGAATCCTCAACCAGCCTATCGTCTTTTATGATCGTCTTACCCATAAACCGCCTCCTTAAATGGCGCCACACCGAGACGTCTGACCGATTGAAGAAACGTTTCTTGCTCCTCTCTCAGATCGACATAGGTCGTTAGCAACGTAGCAATGGTCTCAGCAACATTTTCTTTAGCTACAGAAGGGCCGATGATTTTTCCAAGGGCTGCGTCTTCCTCGGCAGAACCACCAATCGTAATTTGGTACCACTCTTCACCTTTTTTATCGACGCCAAGGATGCCGATATGACCGACGTGATGATGCCCACAAGCATTCATGCAACCGGACATCTTTACCTTGATTTCACCAATGTCATAGAGATAGTCAAGATCATCGAATTGATCATTGATTTGCCTTGCTATAGGAATTGAACTCGCATTGGCAAGACTACAAAAGTCAAGACCAGGACAGCAGATCATATCCGTTAGGGTGCCGACATTTGGCGTTGCAAGATCGAAACTTAAAAGCCCCTTCCAGAGCGCATGAAGCTTATGTTCAGGCACATCTGCCAGCACTAGGTTTTGCTCGTGGGTCACTCTCATGCGACTAAAGCTGTAATCGTCGGCCAGTTGGGCAACACCATCCATCTGCGCGTCTGTCATATCACCCGGTGCTTCTTCTGGTGCTTTAACCGATATGGTTACCACACGATATCCCGGAATCTTATGCTCCTGTGTATTCTGACGATACCAAATAGCAAAAGCTGGGCTAGCTTCAAGCTTTTCAGCGAGGCTACTTGCTGACGATTCGTCGCGGTATTTTGCATAGTCAAAGGGCTGAAAATACTTCTGCATTTCATTAATGCTTGCATCTTCAATCATCAAGCTACCTTCACGTAGGTGCAGCCACTCTTCTTCAACTAGTCGGGTGAATTCTTCGATCCCAAGGCTGTTCACCAGTATTTTAATTCGCGCCTTGTATTTGTTGTCCCGACGACCTGCCAAATTGTATATCCGCAGGATCGCTTCCAAGTAAGAGAGTAGGTATTTCTTCGGCAAATAGTCTCTTATTACTTTGCCGATAACCGGGGTTCTGCCCAGTCCACCACCGACCAGAATTTTGAAACCCACCTGTTTGGTTTTCGCATGCTCGACCAGCTGTATTCCAATATCATGCACCTGGGTCGCAGCCCGATCGTTTTCTGACCCTGAGACCGCAATTTTAAATTTTCGAGGCAAAAAAGAAAATTCCGGGTGCAACGTAGACCATTGCCTGATCATTTCACAGTAGGGACGAGGATCTTCAAGTTCGTCCTTTGCAACGCCTGCCAACTGATCAGAAGACGTGTTGCGGATGCAATTCCCGCTCGTTTGGATTGAGTGCATCTCTACCGTCGCTAAATCAGCTAGTACATCCGGAACATCCTTTAATGCTAACCAATTAAATTGCATGTTCTGCCTGGTCGTCAGGTGTCCGTAGCGCCGATCATACTTACGTGAGATATGGGCCAACATTCGCATCTGCTCTGAACTGAGCAACCCATAGGGAACAGCAACCCGTAACATTGGGGCGTGCCGTTGTATGTAAAGACCATTCATCAACCGAAGCGGGCGAAATTCGTCTTCGCTCAAAGTGCCCGCCAGAAACCTTTCTGTCTGATCGCGAAACTGCGCAACGCGCTCATTGACCAGGCATTGGTCCTCAGGACTATATTGGTACATTTATTCTGTTCCCGTTCATCAACAAATGAATTTCATACAATAGAATATTCAAAACAAACTCGTTGCTTTGAAAGCACTTAAGAGAAATCAATTACCAAAGTGATTAGTCTTTGAATGCTCACCAGGTTAGCCAAAAGCAGAGGTCAGCCACCCGAGTGTCTTTTAGCTTATCGCCAAAGGATGGGCAGCCTACGGTAAATCGACAGGATTCAAAAATACTATTTTATTATCGACTTATAACTCACAGCACTATTCGTCAGCATTCGGCCGATTGGCACTCATTTGACAACAGGCCTTCACGGGCACGCAGTATCAGAATTGCGAGGCACATCACAGCAATACCTCCGTTTCCAAGCACAAATGACCGGCCGGAAGATAACCAGATCGCATCTTGTTTAGTCGAAACCATCTGAACCTCAGACTTTTGGGGGCAATCCTTCCAGGTCAGAAGCACCATCATGGCTCATCATCGGATACAATCGACGTTTTGGAATATGACGACGTAGACATCGGATTTACAGCGACTGAGATCCCATACGCGCCTTGCCTGATTAACACTGAAGGATAGATCTACATGCTCACTGCTGGTTACCCAAAAATCCTCGGAATTGTGAACATCACAGAAGATTCATTTTCTGACGGTGGCAGATATCTCGAGACTCAAGCTGCCATCGACCATGCGCTTGCATTAATAAAAAGCGGGGCAGATATCATTGACCTGGGACCAGCATCCAGCAATCCTGACGCAAAACATGTAACTGCAGAAACAGAGATCGAGCGATTGAGGCCGCTAGTCTCTCCGCTAGAGGCCACTGGCGCGGAGATTTCAATAGACTCTTTTCAACCGGCAACACAGCGATGGGCCATGACCTCAAACGTTGACTACCTGAATGATATTGAGGGATTCGCCAATCCTGAAATCTATCCCGAACTTAAGGCATCCGGTTGCCAGCTCTTTTTGATGCACTCGATTCAACGAAAAGGCATCGCGACTCGAATTCAGTCTGACCCGAATCATATATTAGATGAAATTTCGCTCTTCTTTGACGAGCGATTAGCCGCGCTACTGAAAGCAGGGATTTCAAAAGACCGCATCATTCTCGACCCTGGCATGGGGTTCTTTCTCGGAGAAAACGAAGCATCCTCGGTTAAAGTCCTGCAAAACTTGGCACTGATTCGAGACCGATTTGACTTGCCACTACTCATCTCGGTATCTCGTAAATCTTTTCTAAGAAAGATATCGATGAAAAATGCTAATGAATCGGGTGCTGCCACTTTGGCTGCCGAGATATTCGCCGCAATGAATGGTGCAGACTACATCAGAACGCACGATGCCGCGGCCTTGCATGATGCACTCAAAATCATTGCCACGCTTAGCGGGCGTTCTTAGTTTTTATCACTGCCTGCAGATTATTATGGCGGTGGTAGCGACCGCACATCATTTTGCCAACATCGCCGTGACACAAATACTTTTGTGCGCCTAATCCACATTAAAAGCCTTCAGCTTTTTCTTCTCTAATAGGTTCTTAAGTCGAACATACTGAGGCATGCCATCTTTGTAAACGGGATGATCCTCGCCGGATATCAGCGGTTGAAGGTAACTTCTCGCTTTCGCAGTGATGCCATACCCATCTTTGGAGATATAACTCCTCGGCATCATGCGTTCTACGTTCGCTACTTTGGATAAAGGCGCCTCACCAATACTCCAGGTGTATTTCGACTTTTTACCTCTGACAATGGTCGGCATCACTGCATTTTTTCCTGCTGCAGCAAATTCTACCGCTGCCTGCCCAACCGCATAGGCCTGTTCAACGTCGGTTGCTGACGCTATATGTCTGGCCGCTCTTTGGAGATAATCCGCTACGGACCAATGGCACTTATAACCATGTGAATCCTTAATCATATCGACCAGCGTCGGCGCGACACCACCCAATTGAGTATGACCAAAGGCGTCTTTCATACCTGCATCGGCAACAAACCGACCGTCTTTATATCGCGCCCCTTCCGATGCGACCACAACACAATAGCCGACCTTGTTGACCGTTTCTTTGACTTTTCTGAGAAATGCTTTTCGATCAAATTCGATTTCAGGGAACAAAATAATATGCGGAGGTTGACCTCGCCCGTTGCCGGCAAGACCTCCAGCGGCAGCAATCCAACCCGCATGTCTGCCCATGACTTCCAGCACAAAAACCTTCGTCGAGGACTCCGCCATCGAGGCGACATCAAGCCCTGCCTCGAGCGTTGATATCGCGACGTATTTGGCCACTGATCCGAATCCTGGACAGCAATCAGTGAGCGGTAGATCATTGTCGACTGTTTTAGGAATACCAATACAGGTTAAGTCAGCACCCGTCGCCTGGCTCAGTTGTGCCAGTTTGTTCGCCGTATCCTGAGAGTCACCCCCACCGTTGTAGAAAAAATACCCAATATTGTGCGCCTTAAATACCTCAAGGATGCGCTCGTATTCCGCGCGATTATCTTCAACAGATTTTAATTTATAACGACAAGAGCCGAATGCGCCCGAGGGCGTATATTTGAGCGCAGCAATATCTTTCGCAGACTCTTTCGATGTATCGATCAATTCCTCTTTCAGCGCTCCGATAATGCCATTTTTACCAGCAAAAACCTTACCGATCGCACGTGTACGCTTTGCTGCTTGTATCACACCACAAGCGCTGGCGTTGATCACAGCCGTCACACCACCGGATTGCGCATAAAATGCATTTTTTGCCATTGTTTCTTAATCCTTATCGCATAGTTAAAGGTCACGGACTTGATTACTGAATCAACTAATCCATAACGTTGTTTGGTATCCCGACAAAAAACGCCTTCTACAAGAGGGTTTTCGTAGTTTTTTAACTGCCAATGAGTATTTATCACCCATCAGACGTATCTTAGGCAGATCATGCTTAGCATTCAAACGACCAAGAGATTTCAGCGTTAGCGAAGGTGCTTTGCCTTGTGTATTTCACCAAGAACCCTGATTCAGCGCAGAAATGGTCTTAACTCTACGCTGTTAGCTGGCACGTTTGATGAACCATACTATTTCCGCTTAGTTCTTGTTGTGTGGGATTATTCGATGCTACTGGAGGGCTCGTTGTAAGGGTAAGCAAGATTGCCTTACGTCCCGCCGACATTTTTTTCCTAGGCTTTGTACTCGTTAAGACCACTTCTCGACAATAGGCAATCTACGACCGATGCCGAACGCGACCTTACTGACCTTGGTTCCCGGGCAGGTTTGCCGACGCTTGTATTCCATTTTTCCAATCAGACTAATGATTCGCTGGTAAGATACTCTGGCATCCTTTCTGTCAATCCAGTTAAGTAGGAAACTAGGATCACTTGAAACTCTCTCGCCGATAGACGCCATTTCGGCAACCCAATCGGTAAACTCATCATACTCACACAGCTGATCTTCGATATGAGACTGCACAATAGGATCAAGTACAGCATAAGAGAGTAACGAAGCCTCGTCGGTCTGGTCCGGTGCAAGTTCCGCGCTCGGAGGTTTTTGCCATATATTGTCCGGAATGAGTTCGCTAGATTGGGCCAGATCAAAAACCTGAAACTTGTAAATATCCTTAATTGGCGCGAAGCTAAAATTCATATCAAAGTGGGTGTAGTATCCACAAGCCGCCTCGGTTTTATTGCCCGTCGATAGAGGCATAGCCCCATAGGCATTACTGAAGTGCATCAAGTACAGATCTCGTATCCGAGCCTGTATGTTTTCGTCAGCTACACTTGCGTACCCATTATTGGCAACTTTCCTTGCGACAAGGTTACGCTCGTCACCAGCATATTGCTCATAACGACTGTGCAACATGCTGACCATTGATTCGTGGTCGACGTCCACCTCATAATCCCAGCAGCCTAAATTTTTGTGCAACTCAATTGCATCGGTGGCTGCATGATCGCTGCTATAAATTGAGGGCATACGAATAGCATGAACATTCTCTGACCCGACGGCTTCACATGCCAACATGCAAACAACAGCACTGTCTACACCGCCACTTGAGGCCAGTACCAGCTGATCAAACCCTGATTTTTGCGTATAGTCCCTCAACCCGAGTACTAGTACGTCTTTAAGTTGGGGCGCACGATTCTTAACGTCAGCTTTGTTCTCCGGATTAGCGACATCTGCTATCACTGGTTGGCTATTTGATATATCTACTACGTCATATGAATCTTCAGCAATGACTTCACTGACGTGCAACAAGTCTCCGCCACTAACGATAAAACTTTGACCGTCGAACACTAACTCGTCTTGCCCTCCGCGCTGGTTGACATAAACAAGCGTCAAATCTTTGTTTCCTGTCCCTCCAGATAGGCGTTTCGTGCCCGGCGCGATATTCTTCAGACGATTCCAGGGCTTGTCATGGACAAATGGAGAACTATTTAAGGAAAGCACCACATCGACGTCCAAGGCCCGGTATTGTTCGAATGGGTTATTCTCATAGTTATAACCATCCGAACCTTTGTCGTTCCACAAATCTTCACATATAGACAGACCAACTTTTTGTCCGAGCACTTCGAAGGTTAAGAGATCACGTCCCGGCTCAAAGTATCTGAGCTCATCAAATACGTCGTAAAATGGTAGAAGTTGCTTGCGGTATTCCCCTACTAGGTTACCTTCACGAAGAACGCCGGCGACATTGTAAAATGGTTTTCCCACACCATCGTTTCGGGTCACATAACCACAAACGACATGTAAACCCTCGCAATGCTGCCCAGTGTATTTTCGAAGCTCATCAAGCACAGCCAAATTTCTATCGACAAACCCTGGTCGATAGAGCAGATCCTGACTCAAGTATCCCGGGATACTCAGTTCGGGAAAGACAACGAGATCACACTGCTCGCTGCTGGCGACATCAACACCTTTTTTGAGTGCCGCAAGGTTACCGGCAAAATCACCGGGGGTGGTGTTTATTTGACCGAGGCAAATTTTCACTCCAAACCATTTCCTATCATCTGGACGTCTTCACGATATATAAAGTTCTGACTAAGGCAATGAGTAAAACGCATGCGCCAAACTGATGCATACTAGCGAGACCAATGGGCACTACTTGTACCAAAGTAAACACGCCAAGCAAGAATTGCGCTGATATCACTACCATCAAGGTCATTGTATATTTTCGAAGATCTTTAAGCGCATCATCGAGGTATGAAACAAACAACACCGCCAGCGCCAGCAGAAGCACGAGGGCACCCAACCATCGATGCATAAACTGAATTGTCGCCGTATTTTCAAATAGATTTAACCACCACGGGTCGAGATAAAAAACAGCTTCAGCGATCCAACTCTCATTCATCAATGGATACGTGTTGTACCCATAGCCTGCTCGACTTCCTGCTGTAAAAGCACCATATAAAATTTGGAGGACAGAGGCTCCCGCAAGCCCGTAAACCAGCTTTGAGAATAACGGGGAGCAGAAGACCCGAGACTGCTTTTCCCGTAGCTCAAAAATTAACCAACATAGGTAACAGAGTATCAGCATGGCGAGAAGCAAATGTGCCGCTAGCCTGTAGTGACTCACCCGAGGAATATCTACTAGGCCACTCATGACCATATACCAACCCATCAACCCCTGGAGGCCACCGAGGACAAGCCCAATCGACAGTTTTATCGCCAGTGAACCTTTGACCTTACCCATGACAACAAACGCTAGAAACGGCAGAAAAAACACCAACCCAATCAGTCGACCGAGCACCCGATGACCGTATTCCCAATAAAAGATGCCCTTAAATTCTTCCAACGTTATGTTTTTGTTTATTTGCTGGTACTCGGGAAACTGTTGATAGGCTAGAAATACGGTGTTCCACTCAACCTCAGAAATTGGCGGCAGCACACCCATAATTGGACGCCAATCGACCATGGAAAGGCCGCTTCCCGTTAATCGGGTTATTCCACCAACAACTATCATCAGCACGACCATTGAACATACCATGATTAACCATATAATGATTGGGGAATTGGATTGATTGCCTTTGACTACATTTGATGACATATATTTCGAGACCAACCTTATTTAATTTACTGTTTATACTCGCGAGATATCACATTGGATGATCTGCTCGATGCTTGAATAACAACTTGCCAAACGACTATGAACTTATTTCGTCTACCATTGGGCCTAAACAATGAATAAACCTCAAAATCACACCGTGACATGCCATGCATGTAGCCTAAACGTGATTTGCGTTCCACAATCATTAACTCCGGAAGAAATCGATCTGGTTGATTCAAAAGTCCAAAGGGGAAGAGCCGTACAACGGAACAAACATGTGTTTGAAGATGGCCAACAATTCACTTCTTTGTATGCCGTAAGGTCCGGCGCGATTAAAGCCTACTCCGTAGATCAAAACGGTGAAGAACAGGTCATTGGTTTTTATCTGCCGGGCGAGCTATTCGGCCTTGATGCCATACACAATGATGCCTATGTCTGTTCCGCAAAAGCACTTGAAACTTCTGCTGTGTGCGAATTGCCCTATGCGCAAGTTACCGAATTGTCCGCAAAAATTCACAATCTGCAAGCTCATATGTATAAAACCTTGAGTAAAGAAATTAATACAGATCAACAATTCCATAGATTACTCAGCAAAAAAACAGCAGAAGAGCGCATCTCGACTTTTCTGCAAAATCTGTCAGAACGCTATCAAAGACGAAAGCTGTCTCCGACTAGCTTCCGCCTGCCCATGTCGAGAACTGATATCGGTAACTATCTTGGCCTAGCAGTTGAGACTGTCAGCCGAGTCTTCACACGTCTTCAGCAGAATGGAATATTGAAAGTTGATGGTAAAGAGTTACAGATTCTCGATCTCGGAAAACTCTGTGATATCGCCCACAGCGAAGGTTGTGAATTTCGGTCATGAGTTGACCAGCGAAAGCTAGACAGGTGACTGAATGTCGGAATGTCAGGCCAACAGAAGGGGTCAAAACCCAAGTCAAGGTGACTGCACCCTGAAACAATCGCCAAAACCCGTTAGTGGGCTAAGACCCCTAAAACTGTTAAACCTACGCCTTACCTACTGAATCAGCCTATTATCAGCGAGCCGATGATAAGGATTACCATCACGCCGATTAGACTTAGCACGTTGATCCCGATGTTCCTCATTGTTTTTGCATCTTCTGGTTCAAGGATCATCGCTTTTCCTCCGCTTTATTGACTCACATCAGTGGGGACTAGTCTGCCTAATTCCTTCAAGCTTCTCTTTGATCTGTGTCAATGACTTAGCCCTTCTGAAGGAGAATGATATCTGTCACTTATTTGAGACATTTTCAGACGTGACTACAAAAATACTGACGCTCGGCATCGACAATGATGATATCGAAAACCTCGATATCAGGGACGACAAGGTTCTCTTGAAGACCAAGACGCTGAGAGAGTTGGAGTCCGTGTTAGACGAAGGTGAGGAAGTTGGCACTATCCTAGTGGATTCCCATTTCCTCACCAGCCCTGAAGAGGAACTACGAACCATCCTTGGTTTGACATCGCTCACGACCAAAATTGTTCTACAATACTATGCAGACGATGAACTCGACCTCGATAGCCTCAGACAGCTGGGGATAGATCTACTTGAAGCTCCGTTGACAAGCGATGGCTGGCAGGCGTTAACCGAAGGCCATTAATCCATCTGGACCACTTCTATGTGTGACGATATCTAGGCACATTACCTTTGCGAATAGTAATATTCACTTTGCTAAAAATATGGCCTACTTCGCGCCTGAAATTTAGATTTATCAAAGAGTAGCCCTATGTCAGAGTTAGATATCTTCCGGGAAGAAACGCGAGAATTCCTTGAGCAGCACTGCCCTCAGTCGATGAGAAACCAACATTTTCATTGGGAGGACGCACACGAGTATTACGACACCGATGATGCCAGAACGTGGCTTCAAGCAATGGCCGCTCGGGGCTGGACAGCGCCCGCCTGGCCAAAAGAATACACGGGTGGGGGTCTAGACCCGGAACACAGGGCCATACTTTCGCAGGAGATGTCACGAATTAAGGCACTACCCCCAAGCACAGGAATGGGACTCAGCATGATTGGCCCCACGCTTCTCGAGCTTGGCACCGAGGAACAAAAACAGCGACATCTGCCAAAAATCGTTAGCGGTGAGATCAATTGGTGCCAAGGCTACAGCGAGCCGGGCGCGGGGTCTGATTTGGCAGCACTGCAAACCAAAGCGATCATCGATGGCGACAACTTCGTTATCAATGGTCAAAAAATTTGGACGTCCGGCGCGCAATACGCCGACTGGATGTTCGCGCTGGTTAGGACTGATTTCGAGGCGGCGAAACATGATGGCATTAGTTTCGTTTTACTCGATATGCATCAACCTGGCGTTACGATCAAACCGATTCAACTTATTTCCGGTTCATCACCATTTTGCGAGACGTTCCTCGATAACGCTGTTGCAAAACGCGAAGACCTTGTCGGGGAGTTGAATAAAGGCTGGACAGTAGGCAAGAGACTGCTGCAGTTTGAGCGATCAGGTATCGGCGGACTTTCAGGCAGCGCCAACGACAAGAAAAAGAAAAAACCGGTTAAGAAGGTTAATGAATTCGCCAAACTTGCCAAAGAGTACATTGGTGAGACGGAGGGCAAAATCGCCGACAATGGCGCCAGAGAGACAATACTCAATCACTCGATGACGGAACGCGCGTTTCAATTAACGACAAAGCGAGTCACGCAGGAAATGAGCAGCAGCAAAACGCCTGGAGCAGCGACCTCTATCTTTAAACTCGTTGGAGCTAATCTCGCGCGTAACGGCTCTGAGCTAAAATCCACGCTCATGGGCACGCAAGGCGCTGGCTGGCAGGGCGAGGGCTTCGACGAGCAGGAACTCGAAATTACCAAAAACTGGCTCACGAGCCGCGCTGTCACAATATATGGTGGCACCAACGAGGTTCAGATGAACATCATCAGCAAACGTGTTTTGGGTTTACCTGAGTAATTACTTTTGAGCGATACTGTGCTTTCCAACACAGTATCGCTCGCGCCTTATCCTACCTGTTCAAACCAACGCCATTTCACAAGCATCTATCTAGCTAGGGCATTGTCATCTGCTTTTGGTTTGCATGATTGGCAATCAATGTACTAAATGTCGGTGTTATTTTTTCTGCCCACGATTTCACAAAATTCATCGGAGCATCAAGTAGAAATTTATTTTCGAACCCTATTTCGATTATTGCGTTTAACAGGGATAATCACCTGATGTGGCAAATTATTCTCTATTTATGGCAGATCTGCCTGTTACGGGTCGGCCCTGAAAAAATCCCAGCTAGATGGAATTTTCTGGCCATCTTTTTTGGCTTTTATTTTTTAATCAGCGGCTTTTCAATCATCACATCTCGCCCTGATTTGAACCTGTTTTCCGGTGCCGTTACTATTTTCATTGGTTCCGGTGTTGCGGCGGTGACCGTGTTCGGCCTGTTGAGCCTCAAGCAGGTAACAAACAGGTTTGTTCCAACGATGTCAGCAATCTTCGGCACTAATTCCATCATTCTATTACCCATGATCGTCACCAGCGCCATGATGGAACTCGTTGATGCAGGAACCCTGCGACTACTTATCGATGCAATAGCGTGGGTGCTACTGGGTTGGTGGCTCACAATCGTTGGATCGATTCTATCTCGCGCAGCGACTATTAGTGTTCTACAGGGCGCAATGCTTGCTTTTTTGATCGAGGTTATCTCACTGCTTATCACCTTGAAAATCTTCCCCCTCAATCCACAGTAAGGATTCCTATTGCGTATACATATCTTGGGTATTTGCGGCACACTTATGGGGAGTATTGCCTTGCTCGCAAAGGCAGCGGGACATCGGGTGAGCGGGACCGACAATAACGTTTACCCGCCAATGAGTGACTTGCTAGCAGCTTCCGGGATATCTTTATCATCACCCTACACTGCAGATAACATCCCGGATGATGCTGAACTGATTATTGTTGGCA